>Ga0182749_1000242_pt1 | contig 56261 bp, 51 predicted proteins | sample eDN3rd37CKraftMG_FD_128875 | JGI IMG/M metagenome (GOLD analysis project Ga0182749, IMG submission 128875) | Enriched Miracle-Growth compost microbial communities from Emeryville, California, USA - eDNA 3rd pass 37_C Kraft MG (version 2) (version 2) ...
CAAAGACTGGCTGACCCGCATCGACAACAACAATGCACAGGGCGAATACTACCTGACAGATATCGTGGGCCTGTCCGTCGCCGATGGCGTGCCGGTTCATGCCGCCCAACCTGGCGCTTCCTGGGAAACGCTGGGTGTGAACAGCCGTGTGCAGCAGGCCCAGCTCGAGCGGCTCTGGCAGGCAGAGCAGGCCCGCCGCCTGCTTGAGCAAGGTGTCACGCTGGTCGATCCGGCCCGCTTTGACCTGCGCGGCTCCCTTGCTTGCGGCCGGGATGTCTTCATTGATGTCGGCTGCGTCTTCGAGGGCAAGGTCGAGCTGGCGGACGGTGTACGCATTGGCCCGCATTGCGTCATACGTGACGCGGTCATCGGGCAGGGCACGCAGATCGAGGCATTCAGCCATGTGCAGGAGGCCCGTGTGGGCCAGGATGCCCGCATAGGCCCATACGCCCGCCTGCGCCCCGGCGCGGATGTCGGCGCCAGCGCCCATGTCGGCAATTTCGTCGAGATCAAGAAAAGCGTTCTGGGCGAAGGCTCCAAGGCCAACCATCTCGCCTATATAGGCGATGCGCAGATCGGTGCGCGCGTAAACATCGGCGCGGGCACCATCACCTGCAACTACGATGGCGTCAACAAGTTCCGCACCGTCATTGAGGACGATGCCTTCATCGGCTCGGACACCCAACTGGTGGCGCCCGTCAAGGTAGGCAAGGGCGCCACGCTGGGAGCCGGCACGACCCTGACCAAGGATGCGCCTGCCGGGCAGCTCACCATTTCCCGTCCCATGCAGAAAACCATCGAAGGCTGGAGCCGTCCCGTCAAGAAATCCTGAAGTGATTGACCACGACATACTCCATCTGAATTCCGATGAGGCGGCCAGGCAGCCGGTGCCGCCAGGAAGCAGTGAGCGTGCGCGCAATGCCGATTCCGAGCCGGGCGCGCGCGAGGGCGCCCATTCCGTCAATGCGGCCTCGGAGCAGCGGGGCGGGCCGGGCAGAAAAAAGGGCGGACAGTCCTCTCACTGCCTGCCGGATGGGCTGGATGTGCCCCGGCGCCATTGGGCGACGGCCACACTGCTGCTTGCGCTGACAGTGACGGTGCTTGATGCTTCCATGGTCAACGTGGCCCTGCCGGAAATCGCCCGCGTTCTCGACATCGACCCAGCCCGCGTCGTATGGGTGGTCATCGCCTACAGCCTTGTCGTGGTCGTATCGCTGTTGCCGCTGTCCGCCGTGGCCGAGCGCATCGGCTTCCGGCGCATGTTCGCCCTGGGCATGTCGCTGTTCCTGGTGTCTTCGCTGGCTTCGGCCGTGGCCACGTCGCTGGCCTGGCTGATTTGTTCACGGATGGCCCAGGGGCTGAGCTCCGCCATGCTCATGTGCCTGTTCGGCGGCCTGGTTCGCAACATCTACCCGCTCAACAAGCTGGCCATGGGCATCAGCCTGAACGCCATGGCCGTAGGCGTCATGTCGGTGCTGGGGCCAACCATAGGCGCCTTCATCCTTGCCGCCGCTTCCTGGCACTGGATCTTCCTGGTCAATGTCCCCATCTGCATCGTCGCCTTCTTCGGGGTGCGCCAGTTGCCGGACGTGCCGCGCAACGCTGGCCGTTTTGACTGGCTTGCCTGCCTGCTCAGCATCCCCTTCTTTGGCCTGACCATAGCGGGGCTTGATGCGCTGGTGAGCGAGCCTGCGCTGGCGGCATTGTGCCTGGTCGGCGCGGCCCTGTCGGGGTGGGCGCTGATACGGCGCTCGCGCGGCCAGACAGCGCCCATCGTGCCTGTCGACCTGCTGAGGATCACGCCCATAGCCTATGCTGTAGGGGCTTCCGGTTTTTCCTTTGCCGCCCAGATGGCGGCATTTGTTTCCCTGCCGTTCTATTTCAGGCAGACCATGCTGTATTCCTACGCCGAAGTGGGTCTGCTGCTGGGCGCCTGGTCCGTGGGCGTGGCCATCATGGCGCCGGTCGCAGGCTATATGTCCGGCCGATTCTCCGTGGCGGTTTTGTGCGGCATCGGTGCGGGCGCCATGGCGCTGGGCATATTTCTGCTCCTGCTTATGCCGCCGGATGTTATCTTTACCTGGCCCATGCTTGCCATGCTGCTGGGCGGCGTCGGATTCGGCTTCTTCCAGACACCCAACAACCGGGCGCTGCTTGCCGGCGCACCGCGCAGCCGCAGCGGCGCGGCAGGGGCCATGCAGGCAACCACACGCGTATTTGGCCAGAGCTTTGGCACGGCTCTTGTCGGTGTTGCCTTTGCGCTCAGCGAGAATCATGGCGTGACCATAGGTGTTGCCGTCTCCATTGTCTGCGCGCTGACAGCCATGGGCATCAACGTTGCCCGCTACCTCAGTCCAGTTGCTGATCTGGACCTGTAAGAACAACCGCACATCAGGAGCCCGTCCATCAATCCATACGCAACCAGCTCCCCGATGCCATGAATATTCTTCAGCTGAACTTTGAACGCGGCTGGCGCGGCGGCGAGCGCCAGACACTCCTGACCATGACGCAGTTGCGCGAAGCGGGCCATGATGTCGAACTATTGGCGCGCAAGGATGGCGAACTGGCCGAGCGGGCAAGAAAAGCAGGCTTTGCAGTGCATGCTGTTGCCGCGGTTCCCGGCGTTTTTGCATTCCTGCTGCGTCATGGCCGCCGCTACGACATCCTGCACGCCCAGACCGCCAATATGGTCACGTGGCTTTCCCTGCTCAGGGGGCGTCTTGGCGCTTGCGTGTTCACGCGGCGCACCGCCTTTCCCGTCCCGCGAAAACGTGAACAGCGCACGGGATGGAAATGGAAGCATGTAGACGCTCTGGTCGCCATCAGCGAGGCGGCTGCCGCCGAGCCGCGTCGCATGGGCCTGGATGTGCGCGTGATTCCCAGCGCTGTCGAATTCCGCCCCTTGAACCGCGATCATCTCCAATCCTTCGTCCAGACGCACGCATTGCATGGCCGCCACGTGCTGGCCACCGCCGCCGCGCTCACGCGCGAAAAAGACCCATGCACACTGCTGCGTGCCGTCCACCGCCTGCGGCAGACCCGCGATGATTTCGTATTCCTTCATCTGGGCGCGGGCGGCGATGCACAGGCCGAAGCCCAGGCCCTGCACCGGGAACTGGGCCTGGGAGACCATTATGTATTTGCCGGATTCCTCCCTGGCGTCGAGGATCTGTATCGCGTGATGGATGTGTTTGTGCTGTCTTCGCGCCATGAAGCGTTAGGCACCAGCGTGCTGGATGCCTTTCTATACGGGGTGCCGGTGGTTGCCACCAACACAGGCGGCCTGGCGCAGACGCTGGCAGAGGGACGCGGCCTGCTGTGCGAAGTCGGCGACGATGCCGCCATGGCTGATGCCATGGACCGTCTGCTTTCAGACAAGGCCCTGAGGGCCGGCATGACAGAGAAAGCGCAAGACTACGTGCGGCGCGAGCATGACCCGGCCATCATGGCCGCGCGGTATCTGGAAGTCTACGAGCAGGCCCGGCTGGCGCGGCAAGGCAACGCAGACGCCTAGGGGGCATATGGCGGGCAATGCCTGCGCATGCGCTCATGCCTGACAGAATGGCGCGGATCATGCATGTCGGGTGCGATGCTAATTGCCGGTGATCACCGACCGTGTCTCGAACTTTGCCCGGTTGATCGAGAAAAAAGTCCGTATATTGCGCACATTCGCCTGCGATGTGAACACCTGATGCGCCATCGCATGATAGGCAGGCATGTCGCGCACCTGGGCAATCACAATGAAATCCGGCCCCGGCGAAACGCGGTAGCACTGCAACACCTCGGGCACGCCGACAATGCTTGCCTCGAAGACCTCATAGGCTTCGCTAGTCTGAACATCCAGCGTGATCTCAATGATGGCCGTCAGGCTGCTGCCCACTTTTTCCGGGTTCACCAGCGCCACCTGCTTGTGGATGATGCCCGTCTCCACAAGCCGCCGTACCCGGCGAAGACATGTCGGCGCCGACGCATGCACGCGCCGGGCCAGCTCCTGATTGGTCAGGGAACTGTCTGTCTGCAATTGTTCCAGAATGCGTCGATCGAGATCGTCAAGCACGGGGATATCAGGCAGATCTGACATTAATATGAATAAATAAGGTTAGAATGAAATAAAATTGCATTGATATGTGTTACAGAAATAAAATAACATAATAGGGCTAAATAAGAAATCAAATTTCTTCATCTTCCGCGCACAATACCAGCGTTTTCAATATTTTCGCTGGAGCACGCTTATGTGCGGTATCGTCGGCGCGGTTGCGCAACGCGACATCACCCCCATTCTTCTCGAAGGCCTCAAGCGCCTCGAATACCGTGGCTATGATTCCTGCGGCGTTGCCGTGCACGCCGACGGCAAGCTGCGCCGCGCCCGCAGCACCCATCGCGTCGCCGAACTTCAGGATCAGGTCGCGCAAGAAAGCATCCAGGGCTTTACTGGCATTGCCCACACCCGCTGGGCCACCCATGGCGCGCCAGCCACCCATAACGCCCACCCGCACTTTTCCGGCCAAGGCAAGGGTGAAGCCCGCATCGCGCTTGTGCACAACGGCATCATCGAGAATCACGATGAGCTGCGCGCCGAACTGCAGGCTGCCGGCTATGTATTCACCAGCCAGACTGACACCGAAGTCATCGCCCACCTTGTGGATCACCTCTACAGCGGCGACCTCTTTGAGGCCGTTCAGCAAGCCACGCGCCGCCTGACAGGCGCATATGCCATCGCCGTTTTCTGCCGTGACGAGCCGCATCGCGTCGTCGGGGCGCGCCATGGTTCGCCCCTGGTTGTCGGACGCGGCGAGAACGAAAACTTTCTTGCTTCTGACGCACTGGCCCTGGCCGGCACCACCGACCAGATCATCTATCTCGAAGACGGCGATGTGGTTGACCTTCAGCTGGGCCGTGTCTGGATCATCGACTCCGCCGGCCAACCCATCGAGCGCGCGGTACACACAGTGCAGGCGCACACCGGCGCAGCCGAGCTTGGCCCCTATCGCCACTACATGCAGAAGGAAATCTTTGAACAGCCTCGCGCTGTCAGCGATACCCTGCAGAACATCGAAAGCGTAAACCCTGAGCTCTTCGGCGATGGGGCCTACAAGGTATTCCAGGACATCGACAACGTCCTCATCCTGGCATGCGGCACCAGCTACTACGCCGGCCTGACCGCGCGCTACTGGATCGAATCCGTCGCCAAGATCCCTGTCAATGTCGAAATCGCCAGCGAATACCGCTACCGCGACAGCGTGCCCAACCCGCGCACGCTCGTGGTTACCATTTCCCAGTCCGGCGAGACCGCCGACACGCTGGCTGCGCTCAAGCACGCCCGCAGCCTCGGCATGGAAAACACGCTGACCATCTGCAATGTGTCCACCAGCGCCATGGTGCGCGAGTGCAAGCTGAACTACATCACCCGCGCGGGCGTGGAAATCGGTGTCGCGTCAACCAAGGCATTCACCACCCAGCTGACTGGCCTGTTCCTGCTGACCATGGCCCTGGCGCAGACCAAGGGGCACTTGAGTGACGAGCAGGAAGAAGCCATGCTCAAGTCGCTGCGTCACCTGCCGGTTGCCATTGGCGCCGTGCTTGCGCTCGAACCGCAAATCATGGCCTGGGCAGACCGCTTCGCCAGCAAGGAAAACGCACTATTCCTGGGGCGCGGCATGCATTATCCGATTGCACTGGAAGGCGCGCTCAAGCTCAAGGAAATCAGCTATATCCACGCCGAAGCCTACCCTGCCGGCGAGCTCAAGCACGGCCCCCTGGCACTGGTCACGGAAGCCATGCCCGTCGTCACCATCGCCCCGCGCGACGAGCTGCTGGAAAAGCTCAAGTCCAACATGCAGGAAGTCCACGCCCGTGGCGGCGAACTCTACGTCTTCGCCGATGCCGATACCAAGATCAGCAACAGCGAAGGCATCCATGTGATCCGCATGCCCGAGCACTACGGCAAACTCTCGCCCATCCTGCACACTATCCCGCTGCAACTGCTGGCGTATCACACAGCATGCGCAAGAGGAACGGATGTGGACAAGCCCAGGAATCTGGCCAAGAGTGTGACGGTGGAGTAGGGGCTGATGTTTCGCGCACCACGTTAAGCGCTCTTGAAAACGGCTCCCTGCCAGAGATAGGCATTAACCGCTTAATGCGTATCCTGAACGTGGTGCAGCTCGATATAAGTCTTAAGCCCAGTATGTCCTATCGCCCAACAATGGACGAGCTGCAAGGAATGCGTGAGCAGGAAGACATACATCGGAGCCGGAGTCGCTATCGTGGATAACACCTTTGACGCTAAAGCGTTGGCAGGCTACGTGGATGTCTCCGATTTGCTTGATGTCTGGATTGATGACCACAAGGGCCTTCGCAAAGTGGGCATGCTGGCGCGAACAGGCCTGAGGCGTTCGTGTGACGAGCATGCCCTTATGCGTGGCGGTTGCACTGGGCAGCGCCGGGCATTAGTGCCGTCCATGCCGCGCCCTGGCATCCTCAGGAAAAAAATCCTCATTTAAGGGCACCAGAAACTGGCGCGGGATCTCGAAGTAGATCCCCGTCCGGAAAATTCCATTTGACTTATAGACTGATCGGTTCCATAATGCGCTCCATGGTCAAAGCTATTCATATGTCCCCATCCATAGGGCGCCCCCGCGAATTTGAGATTGAAGAGGCTGTCCGCAAAGCCATGGGCGTATTCTGGGATCATGGCTATCATGATGCATCGCTTCCCGACTTGCTTGAGGGCATGGGTCTATCCAGAGGCAGTTTCTACAAGGCGTTCAGTGACAAGAGAGGGGTTTTCCTTCGCGCACTGGATGTCTACATAGATGACGCGATTCGTAAGACTAGTGAGATGTTGAATTCCAACGCTTCTCCGAAGGCTGCAATTCGTGATGCCTTTTCGTGCTATGCCGAGCTTTCGTCGGGCAAGGAAGGGTTGCGCGGATGCTTTGTGGTGCTGACGGCAACTGAAATGCTCCCTGGTGACGAGGAGGTGTTGATTCGGATAGCCCGATTGTTTCGGCGGCTGCAGGACCTTTTTGCAGCTGCGATTATCCGGGCGCAGGCCTTGGGTGAGGTCGATCATAGTTTGAATGAACGGACATTTGCCAGGTTTCTCGTGTGCCAGATTCAGGGGATGAGGGTATTGGGAAAGGCGGGGGCGGATCGTGACGACATGCGATCCGTGATTGATCTCGCGCTGAAACCGTTGGACTGACTTTAATTCGGAATCAACTGGATCAGCTAGGAAACAGGCTGCCCAATTTGGAACCGAATGGTTTTTAATTAATGTAATTGCAAAGACTGCCCGACACACATGAGCAGCTGGCGGCGCCGCACTCATCGCGCAGGATCCGAAGCGTGTCTATATCACCGGCCATAACTGATCTCTCTGCTGAATGATGCAGAAGCAAATTAATACAGGAACTCCGCTATGAACATTCCCTCTCTTCGTCTCGCAGGCAAGCGCGCGCTTGTTACGGGTGCGGCGCGCGGCATCGGCGCGGCCATTGCGCTGAAGCTGGCTGAGGACGGCGCCGACGTCGCCATCACCTATGGGAAATCGGCCGATAAGGCCGAAGCTCTCGCTGCTGAGATTCGCGCCCTGGGCCGCAAGGCTGTTGCCTTCCAAGCCGATGCCGCCAGCCCCGAAGCGGCGAAGGCTGCGGTCAAGCAGACCGTCGCCGACCTTGGCGGCCTTGATATTCTGGTTAATAACGCCGGCGTCCTCATCGCGGGTGACTTCTCCGAGCAGTCGCTGGAGGAGATAGACGTGCAACTGAACGTCAATGTACGCGGTGTTTTCCTGATTACTCAGGCTGCCTTGAAACACATTCCAAATGGCGGCCGCATCATCAGTGTCGGCAGCAATGCGGGCCTGTCTGTACCGTTCGCAGGCATAGCAGTCTACGCGGCCACCAAATCCGCACTGGAAAGCTTCACTCGTGGTCTAGCGCGTGAATTGGGTCCGCGGGAGATCACCGTCAATCTGGTTCGCCCCGGTCCGATTGACACCGACATGAATCCCGCCGATGGCGCTCTCGCGCCTTCTATCATCCCAAGTCTGTCGATTGCCCGCTACGGTCAGACCAGGGAGGTCGCCGAGGCCGTCGCCTTCCTCGCCGGGCCTGGCGCCGCCTATGTTACCGGCTCGGGCATTCTTGTCGATGGCGGCATAAGCGCCTGATTGCCGCATCTGCCAGATCACGGCATCTACGGAAATGACCATGGCGTGATTCACGAACTGAATTCTGATGATGTGTTGCAGTCAGTGATCAATTGGCTGGACGCTACGGTGCTCAAGGGAGGAACTTGAAGATGGAAGTTGGATTTATCGGCCTTGGTGCGATGGGATCGGCGATGGCGCGCAATTTCGTAGAGGCAGGTCATGTCGTGCGGGCATGGAATCGATCCGGCAATCCAGGCGTCGATGGATTGGAAATGGTGGGCGACGTGGGCGACACTTTGAAGGGTGACGCAACATTCACAATGCTGTCAGATGATATGGCGATTCGTGAAGTAGTTCTCGACACCGGAATTCTGTCGCAGGCCCATCCCGGACTGGTGCATGTCATCACCTCAACGATCTCGGTTGCGTTTGCCGGCGAACTCAGCGCTGCACATGCGGAAGCGGGGGTCGCCTACGTTGCTGCGCCAGTTCTTGGCCGTCCCAACGTCGCGGCCGCTGGAGAACTCAATATTCTGGCTGCTGGCGATGCAAAAGCGCTGGCGAAGGTCCGCCCCTTGCTTGATGTACTTGGCAAGAAGGTGTGGATGATGGGTTCTCAACCGAAGCAAGCGAATGCCGCAAAGCTCGCGGCAAATATGATGATCAGCATGGCGATCGAAGCCATGGCCGAAGCGGTGGTCATCACAGAAGCCAATGATCTCGACAGAGGAAGCTTCTTCGATCTCATTCTCAATACCTTGTTCAGCGGTCGCTCATATCAGAACTACAGCGCCAACATCCTCAACGAAAAATATGATCCGGGATTCAAGGCGCGGCTGGGCCTAAAAGATCTTCGCCTTGCAACGGCCGCCGCCGCGACAGCCGGTCGTCGCCTTCCAATGCTGGAAGCAGTCAGAGAGCGGATGAGCGTGGCTGTGGATGCGGGTGGAGGCGAGCGCGACTGGTCCATCATGGCGGACTATACCCTCAAGAAGACGCCGGACTGTTGAGTGCGGGCCGGCGCCTCGTTGCAGCGGGTTTCGACGCGCGCCGAGGTCGTTGCGCCAATTTGTCACTTTCGAAAGTTTTCCCGGCGCAGCTTTCGGCGGTAGTACTCACTTGTGCGCCGAGTATTCATAAGGGCGATGCGCTATCGCCCAGGAGTTTCAACATGCATATTTCACGACTTCCCAAGCTTCTTGCCAGCGGTTTGGCTGGTGTCATGTTTGCCCTCGGCGGGTTAACCGCCGCCACAACCGCAAGCGCAGCTGACCAGACCGTTCGCGTGCGGGGCACCGTCGTCTCGCTTGTGGGCGACCAACTTCAGGTGCAATCACGCGATGGTCAGCCAGTGACCGTAGCGCTCAAAAACGGCTGGATGGCATCGGCAGTAAAGAAAGCCAGTATCAGCGATATCAAGCCGGGCGATTTTGTGGGCATCGCATCGCTACCCAAGTCAGGAGGCGGTGACGGCGCGCTGGAAGTGCTGATTTTCCCGCCCGCCATGAAGGGGCGTGGCGAAGGCAGCTACGGTTGGGACTTGAAACCGAACAGTACGATGACCAACGCAACCGTCGGGGATGCCGTCAAGTCGGTAGATGGCAGCGTTGTAACGGTTAACTATCATGGCAAAACGAAAAAAATCTCCATTCCCAACGGCACGCCCATCGTCACGCTCGCACCGGCCACACTCGACGATGTAAAGCCCGGCACGGCGGTGTTTATTCCCGCTGAAAAAGCCGCAAAAGGCATTCTGTCCGCTGGCAATGTGGTCGTCGGCAAAGACGGTGTTGTCCCGCCAATGTAAGCAATCACAATCGCCGGCTGGCAGATTAGTCAGTCGGCGCGAGAGTACTTCATGAAAAACTTTCAAGCTAAGCGCTGGCGCGTTGCACCGGCGGATGGTGCGGATCAGCGTCTGTTCATCCGGCGTCATTCGGCGGTTGTCCGAATGACGCATTGGATAAACGTGCTCTGTCTGTCAATTCTGTTTCTGAGCGGGCTGCAGATCCTCAATGCGCACCCCAGGCTATATTGGGGTGAGTATGGGGCAGATGCGGACCAGGCATTCATCGCTATCGGATCCCAGAAACACGGAGATGGGCTGCATGGCTTCTTGCGGGTCGGTGCGCTGCGTATTGAGACAACCGGCGTTCTGGGGGCCTCTCGCGAGGGTGATGTCATCACGGCCCGAGCGTTTCCGGCTTGGCTCACAATCCCTTCGTACCATGACCTTGGCGCGGGAAGAAACTGGCACTTTCTTTTTGCCTGGTTGCTGGTTATCAATGGCTCGGTCTACTTGATGCACGGGTTTTTGCGCGGCCACATTCGCCGGGACTTGTTGCCGAATCGAGACCAACTGACACTGCGACACCTATGGCAAGAAGTGGTAGACCATGCACGCCTTCATTTTGCCAAGGGTAGCGCGGCGCGGCGCTATAACGCCTTGCAGAAAATCACCTACCTGCTCGTGGCGTTGGTATTGCTTCCGTTAATGGTACTCACTGGACTGACCATGTCGCCGGGCCTTGACGCCGCCTTTCCCTTTTTGCCCGACCTGTTTGGCGGACGCGCTTCAGCACGCACCTTGCATTTCATCACAGCGTCCTCGCTTGTGCTGTTCGTCGTTGTTCATGTGTTGATGGTCGTCTTGTCTGGTTTTTGGAACAACGTTCGGTCGATGATCAGCGGGAGTTACGCCATCGATCACTCAGGAGACGCATCATGAAGCCAGATTTCTCACGTCGACGTATGTTGACCGGCTTGATGGCTGGCGCTGGTGTGGCCATGCTTGCCGGCTGTGATAGCATGACGCAAAGTACCCAGTTTGGCGCGTTGCTACGCAATACCGAGAAGCTGACGATGAGCAGCCAACGATTCCTGCTCGGTCGCCAGCCGCTGGCTAGAGAATACAGCGTGGCCGACCTCTCGCCGGTCTTCCGCGCCAATGGCACTCAATCCCCCGATTCCGAGGAGTACGCCCATCTGCTCGAACACGGTTTCGTCGATTGGCGACTGCAGGTGGACGGGCTTGTGCAACAGCCTCTCAGCCTGTCGCTTGCCGACCTGAAGCGCTTGCCATCGCGCACGCAGATTACCCGGCACGATTGCGTCGAGGGGTGGAGCGCGATCGGGCAATGGCAAGGCGTACATCTCGGGCGGATTCTAGATATCGCACGCCTCAAACCCGGTGCGCGCTACGTGGTATTCCATTGTGCGGACGAGCTGGAGAAAACGTTTGATGGCAGCGGGCGCTATTACGAGAGCATCGATCTGCTGGATGCTTATCACCCTCAGACGATCCTTGCCTATGCCATGAACGGCAAGAACCTCCCCGTGGCGCACGGCGCGCCACTGCGCCTCAGGGTCGAACGACAACTGGGCTACAAGCACGCGAAGTACCTGATGCGAATTGAAGTCGTCTCTGCCTTCGACACCTTATGGGGTGGCCGAGGCGGTTACTGGGAGGATCGCGGCTATGAGTGGTATGCAGGTATCTGACGTTGCATGTCAGTCCATATATCGTAAGCATGCTTAGCGATGACCAAGCCTTGGAGGGCGTCGAGGTGTGGCCAGGTTCATGCCTTCGTTAGCACAAAAGCATGTTAAGGAACGGAAAGGGCGCTTTGCGCACACTCCTTGAAGTTTCTTACCAACAAAAGGTCCGTATCCTTGCGCGCAACCAGAGAAAGCGTCAAACATCGTTTGGTGGCCTTGTCTTGCACGTCAATGAAGCGAACATGCTGTGTCGAGTATGAGCGCGCACCACCGGGGACCAGTGCGACTCCCATCCCGCTTGCGACCATGCTGACAACAGTCTGTACCTGTATGGCCTCCTGACGAATGCGGGGACTAAACCCGGCATTCCGACATAGCGACACTGCAGTGCCATATAGCCCAGGTACATCATTTTGCGCATACATCACAAAGGATTCGTCACGACAGTCCTCTAGTCGGACTTTTTTACGTCGTGCGAATCTATGGGCCACTGAAACAGCCAAAATCACGTCGTCCTGCTGTAGTTCCCACGATTGGAACTCGCTATCGTCACGGAGGGGGCCACGAACGATACCCGCATCAATTTCGTGATTTCGTAACAGTTCAAGCATGCCAGACGAGGTTTGCTCGCGAAGTTCAACCTGTACCCCAGGATAACGGGTCGTAAATGCTGGGACGCAAGTTGGCAACACCTTATAAGTCGCTGACCCCACAAAACCTAATCGCAGCGTCCCCGACTCACCTAATGCTATGTCGCGCGCCGAATGACGTGCCTGCTCCACATAGAAAAGCGCAGAACGTGCGTTCTGCAAGAATGCCTCCCCGGCTGATGTCAGCTTAACGCCCTTAGAGCCACGTATAAATAGTGGCGCGCCCACATCGGCTTCTAGCCGCTGTATTGATAGCGATAACGCGGGTTGTGCCGTAAATAAGCCTTCAGCCGCCGCTCGGAAACTTCCACACTCGGAGATTGCCAGAAACTGACGCAGTTGGCGCAGGGTGATGGACATATTCAAATTGTTATCACGGGATTGAGATTACGTATTGGACGAATATACCTTTCATTTCTACCATTTGGAACATGAATACACCAACCGCATCACGTGCCGCGTTAGATGGCGTTCGAGTCCTAGACCTAAGCTCGATCGTTTTTGGGCCATATGCATCACAGATCCTTGCTGATTACGGTGCAGATGTCATCAAAGTCGAAGCCCCCCCATATGGCGACTCGACCCGCAACACCGGACCGAGCCTAGAGCGTGGCCTATCTGCCATATTTCTTGGTATTAACCGCAATAAGCGCAGCGTCGTTCTCGATCTGAAACGTAAAGAGGCGCTTGACGCCCTGCTTCGTCTGGTCGACACGGTTGATGTGTTCATGCACAGCATCCGACCACAAAAGATGAAGCGGTTAGGTCTGGACCCTGACACGTTGCTCAAGCGCAATCCGCGGCTAATCTACGTGGGGCTTCATGGCTTCGGCCAAGACGGCGCATATGCTGGTCAACCGGCATATGACGATATTATCCAAGGTCTCAGTGGGGTTGCGGATGTGGTCGCCCAGCAAACCGGTACGCCGCGTTACTTCCCCACTATCGCGGCCGATAAAACTTGTGCTCTTATTGCCGCGCACGGAGTTCTGGCGGCCTTGTTCCAGCGTGAACATACAGGTGAGGGACAGTTCGTCGAAGTCCCAATGTTCGAAGCAATGACATCGTACATGCTAGTGGAGCATTTTTATGGGCACCACCTGCCGAAGCGGGATGCGCGAGCAGGTTACCCGCGCATACTGAGCGAGTGGCGTCGCCCCTACGCCACTACAGACGGCTATGTCTGCCTGATGCCCTATACGGATCAGCACTGGGAAAAGTTTTTTAAGGCCATCGGGCGCCCAGAGCTAGGTGAGAGCGACAAATACGCCACGATCGCGGCGCGCACACAGAACATCAACGAGCTTTACGAACTATTGGGGCGAATCGTTGCCAAGCAGACAACCGCCCATTGGCTTAAATTGTTTGAACAGTTGGAGATCCCTGCGTCCCGCATCAATGCACTACAAGATCTTGAAAGCGACCCGCACTTACAAAGCGTCAATTTTTTCCAAGACATAACGGATGATGCCAATAACTGCTATCGCTTTACCCGAAATCCAGTGCATCTTCAAAACAGTCACGTCGACCCCAGCATGCCGCCACGATTGGGCCAGCACAATCACGATATCTTTCACGAAGCGGGGCTGACGGATGAGGAAATCCAGCTTCTATATGACATCGGGGCCACCCTGGATCACACCTCTTCCTGGAAAGGGTCATGCCACGCTGCGGACAAAAACACAATCAACAAAGACAAGCCGATCAACGAGGAGAATCTACGGTGACTGCAAAACCGACAATTCTGGGCAGAGGTTACTACTGGCAAGAAATTGAAGTGGGACAATGCTTTCATACCTATCGTCGCACTGTGACCGAGACCGACATTGTGAACTTCATCTCGGTCACGGGTATGTTGGAAACAATTTTTATTGACACTACTTATAGCGAAGGTGCGATTAAGGGCCGACCAGCACCGGGCGCCCTCACGTACGGACTGATTGAAGGTCTATTGATGCAAGGCATGGTCCAGGGAACTGGCCTTGCTCTTCTTGAAGTGCACAAAAAAATGCTGGCACCGGTATTAGCGGGCGACACAATCTGGGCTGAAGTCCAAATTACCGCACTGCGGCCAACATCGAAAGGCAACCACGCCGTTATTGACAGTCTCGTCACAGTCCGAAATCAGGACGGTACCGACGTAATGCGTTACTCGGTCAAGCGCCTGCTTGCTGGCAAGCCTGCTACAAATTACGAATTGACGGACGCCTCGCCGGTTGCTGGCAAAGTATAGGCAGCCGAATGCATGACAAAATAAAGGAAAAAACTATGATAGTGAATCACATGTTTTGCCGTGGTCTTCGCGGCTTGATGTTAGGAACCGCACTCTCGTTCCTTATGACTAGCACTCACGCCGAACCTCAGACATTCCCTAACGGAAATACGCCGATAAGGCTCGTTTTGCCATTCGCTGCGGGCGGAGGATCAGATGTGCTTGCTAGGCTCCTTGCCCCCAAGATTGAGGAACAAATTGGGGCCTCAGTAATCGTGGAGAATCGTACAGGGGCGGGTGGTGCCATAGGTGCATCACATGTGGCTAAATCGAAGCCTGATGGTCACACTGCGCTGGTGACAGTCACATCACTAATACAAGCCCCACATCTGATCGTGGAAATACCGTATGACCCCATCAAAGATTTCGAGCCCGTCCAACTGATCGCCCGTGTTTCGACTGCATTCATAGTGCGTGGTGATTTACCTGTAAACAGTATGGCGGAATTTATTGAGCTTATAAAACGCGAGCCGAATCGCCATAGCATTGGCAACTACGGTATCGGTACTCTTTCAAATATTCAGGGCGCTGTCCTAGTTCAGCAAGCAGGCTTGGATGCAGTGGAAGTTGCTTACCAAGGTGCTCCGCCCCTTGCCAACGCGATTATGTCAGGCGACGTATCCGGCGCCTTTACCGATATCCAGTCGTCTTTGCCTTTGGTTGAAACGGGCAGGCTTAAGATCCTTGGAGTTACTGGGACCGAGCCTGTGCCGGTGCTTCCTGATGCGCCAGTACTGGATCAACAAGGGTATGAGAATTTAAACCTTTATGGCTGGATCGGCGTGTTTGTCCCAAAAGGAACTCCTGAGGAAATCACTAAACGTCTTGCCGATAGTTTAAGGAAAGCTCTCGATGAACCTGAAATCCGTGAACGTCTGCTCGCAATGTCGTTCATACCAGGCGATCTCACCCAAGAAGAGTTTGCTTCAATGGTGAAGGAGGACTATCACACTTGGGGTGAACTAATTCGCAACGCAAACATAAAGCTACATTAATAATCAAACGACATATCCTGGGAGCAGTATGGTATGGAAAAACTCGATATTGCCAATAGCGTGATCGCAGTGGAAAGGTTGCTGGGGAGAAATGACCTTACCCCTTTGCAGCGTCAAATTCTGCTGAACTATAGACGTCATTCTCGTGCCGAGATCAGTGGTAATTGGCCCATAATATTTGAGCCCGGCATGATTGTCGAAGAGCCTCATTACATCTTGAAGGTAAAGGGAAAGATGTCTGAGGTTAAAGGGCTCCAAGCGGTCAAAGATTTTTACGCAGGTATTGGGTCGCCAGTGCTTGTCCATAAAGACCAGGAAATTCATCTAGCAGAGAGTTCCTTCACGTCATTCTCATGGCTTCATCATTACCTGACTGGTCAACAGCTCATTGAGATTGGCGAAGAAGTGGCCAATCCCTACGGTTTTTACGTGCGTAAATATCGCACAATGACACTTTGGAAATTCGATGAAAGAGGGCGCCTGATTGGTGAGTATGGTGGCGAACTAGGGCTGCGCGAGAATATCGAAGTGTCAGAAGAAAACTTCATAACACCAGAAGATGCACGCCGAGTACTTGAGCCGTTAATTGAACCCCTCCCGGAGTTCACTCCTGAATGAGCAGCCTGTTGATGGTTGAGATGGGACAGGAAACACGGCTACAGATCGTTTTCAGCACAACGTTATTGACGCTGGGGATTAGCAGATGTAGCCGCCTGCTGTGGCTAAGGGCTCCACGGTTACGGGAGCCGCATAAGGCATTGATGTATTGACTCAGTAAAGATCTGCTCAGGTGATAATTGAGGAAATCACCATGAGTACCACGATGGAAGACGAGGTCAAATGCTGGACGGCCGCCAAGCGCGGCATGGAGAACGCCTTGCGCGCGGCCCTATCGCAGATGACCCAAGTCTGAACGATTGGATCCTGCAGCGCGATGATCTTTCGTTGGCAATCCCAGCTCACCACCGTCTAGGTTCGCAGCGCTACTTTGTGCCAAAGAGCCGGCCGGCGAATGCACATACTCACCTTGAAAGCCCTAATAGGTAAGCCGCCCTCCCGAGACATCAAAAACGGCACCGGTAGCGAACGAACACTCATCTGACGCCAGCCAAACAATCATGGCCGCCACTTCTTCCGCCTCAGCAAACCGGCCCATCGGCACCCGCCCCAGCATGTATTTTAGTTTTTCATCGCTCAGCTCAGACAATATTTCGGTGTTGACGCCGGTAGGCGCTACACAGTTGATCAGTACACCCGATTGCGCCATCTCTTTGGCCAACGATTTGGTAAGGCCAATCAAACCAGCTTTGCTGGCTGAATATGCCCCACCATTGGGATTGCCCTCTTTGCCCGCAACGGATGTCACATTTACTACCCGTCCCCACCCGCCGCGTGCCATAAGAGGCACGGCAGCGCGACAACACCAGAATGCCCCATCCAGATTGGTCGACATGACCCGGCGCCACTCGTGATCGTTGTATTCGATGGCAGGCTTGCTAGGCCCGGATACGCCGGCATTGTTGATGAGGATATCCAGACTGCCAAAGTCCTTGTGAACCTGGTGGAATACCTGATTAACTTGTTCATAGTTAGACACATCAAGTTCGTAGGCTCGAACCGACGGACTATTACCGAAAAGCGTCAGTGTCTGGGCCAGGCGCTTGGCGTTCTGGTCCATGAGCGCAACCCGCGCTCCGTCGCTAAAGAGGCGCTGGGCAGTAACCAACCCAATGCCTCGCGCGGCTCCCGTCACTATCGCGACCCGGTCACTAAAATCAAACTTTGCAATCGAACTCATTTCGCGCGTTTTCCTTTTTATGCGGCAGTCAGCCCATCCATAGCCCACCGTTAATATCCAGACAAGCGCCGGTCACGAAACCAGCCTTTACACCCGTCAAGTAAGCAACCATATCGGCGACTTCATCTGGCGTACCAGAACGTCCAATCGGAGTGCGTTTTAAATAATCTGCATTGGCAGCCGGATCCGCCACTGCCGCCATGTTTGTGGCTATGCGTCCAGGACAAATCACATTGACGGTGATCCCTTGGCTCGCAACTTCTCGTGCCAAAATACGTGTAAAGCCAATTAAGCCTGCCTTGGATACGCCATATGCCGAGGTAGTCAGGTCGCCCAGGGCGGTTCGACCGCCCAGCGATGAAATGTTGATAATGCGTCCATAGCCCCGTGCCGCCATGAACGGGATGAGCGTGCGGCACATCAGAAACGTACCCGTCAGGTTAACGGCGAGTGTCCTTTCCCATGTGTCCAGAGGAAGCTTAAGCACTGGAATTTTTCCGCCTTGTTCATCGCGCGGCGAAATCGCAGCGTTATTAACCAAGCAGGTAAGGGTGTCGAGGTGTTCAGCTACCGTGTCCAGCATCGATAGCACCTGCTGCTCATCCGCAACATCAAGACAGATATCTGTTGTGCCAAACCCCTGGTCACGGAGCAATGCCGAAGAATCCGCCAATGTATTCTGGTCAGCATCCACTCTGATTACATAGTATCCGTCTTCGCATAAACGCTGACTGATGGCGAGGCCGATTCCTCGGCCCGCACCCGATACCAAAGCGGTCTCCTGACCATTACGCGAACCAGCGGTATTAGACGCGTCTGTATGCATAACCTTTTTCATTGAAAATCCATTACATATTGCACGTCATGCCGTGGGCGTATTATTGGGGTTCTATACCTACTGATTTGATCAAACTGTCCCACATTTTGATGTCACGGCCGACCATGTCAGTAAACTCCGCGCGGCTCATTCCACCTGGTTGATAAGTAATAGCCTCGAGCCGGCCCTTGAACTCGGTAGACTCCATGCCCTTCTGCGCCGCTTCGGAAATTTTCTCAACTATGTCTTCAGGCGTACCGGCAGGTAAAAACATCGCAGCCCAGCCAAAGATCTCAAAGTCTTTGAATCCCTCTTCAGTCATGGTTGGAACATCCGGCAAGAACGACAGTCGTGCGTCACCGCTGACGGCCAAGTATCGAATGCGGCCGCCTTTGGCCAGGCCCATAGATGACATATCCACAAACCCACCACCCACATGCTCGCCCGCGATATCAGCGGCCAGCGGCGCGGCACCTTTATACGCGACGATGGCGACGTCAAGTCCTGCCTGCTCTACAAACATCGCGCCTTGAATATGGGAAAGCGTGCCCGTGCCGTAATTGCCGATCGCATAGGACTCCGGGTTCTTTTTCGCAAGCTCCACGTATTCCTTCACAGAGTTGGCGGGCGAGGCCGCCGGAACAGTGAAAGCAAGCGGTACTTTAGCGAGCAAGCTAACGGGAATGAAATCCTTGATCGGATCAAATGGCACTTTCTTGTAAATGCTTGGCGTTTGAATGAAGGCTGTAGTGGTGACCAGTATTACGTGTCCGTCCGCAAGCTCCTTTGCGGCGTAGCTTGTACCAAGTAGTGTCCCCGCCCCCGGTTTGTTTTCGACCACTACCGTCGCGTTCAAATTTTTGGCCAACTCGGGAGCGATGGCGCGAGCCATGGCGTCGGTGCCTCCTCCGGCTGCGTACGGCACCACTAGCCTGATCGGTACGTCTGGCTTCGGAAAACTGTCGCTCGAAGCGGTAACGGGACCGCCAAGAAGCGCAGAAAACATCACAACACCTAAATAGGCACTTCCCTTTTTAATAAAATCTTTACTCACTTTGTCTTCTCCTCTAGGCCTTCGATGGTTCGGGGCGCCTTGGTAAACTATTTATCGTCATCGCCCAGGTCGATAATTTCACCCGTGGTTTCCAGTGTCAGGTGCGTACCTTGAATGAATGTCGAGCTTTCCATTTCGATTACAGGCAGTGCGTGCAACGGATCAACAGCGGAGGCGCCAGTGAAATGCGCGGACCCTTCGCCTTTCCAAACCGTTCCACCCTCTAGAGTCAGTTTGTACTGGCTGAGTTCTCGTATGGTAGGGCGTTGTGGAGAAACGGAAGGAAGGATGCGAAGTCCCCAGTTGAGCCGTTCGAGCCGCTTCAGTTCACCCGCATACGAATCGGGACGCATTACACCGCTTGCCAGCGGAATACCTTCAGGTCGCTCCAGGCGACCGGATAAAATAGAGGTTTGTTTACTAGGATCGAAGAAAACGCTACCCAAAAGCTTGGGGATTCCAAACCATTCGCGTCCCGTAATCATGGGCGTGTCGCTATTCATGTACAGGCGTATTGGAAAGGCCGCCGTTTCGCCTTGATAGCTGCATTCCACACCCTGCACCACTTCCAGATATGAACCAGCATTGCTGAACCCGAACAGATTGAAGGTAAGATATGCACGTGGCGCAGCCTCAAGTTCAAAGACATCTGGCAGCAGAGCCGCGGCAGCGCCAATGTCCGTAACATACTCGAAACGCAGCGCATCTAGAGGCGCGTAATGACGTTTGTCTACAGCGTTATAGGGCGGGGAACCAATGGGTTGTGAGAAACCCATTTGAGCTGCGCTGATTTTTCCATTTGATGCCATCATGTACCCTTTCTTGCTAGTCCAACGTGGTCGATTTGTATGGCAGAAGTATGTATCGACGCACGGAAGCCTACCCTTGGCACTTGCATGTTGACCATATTGTGAACAAATCAGGGAAAACCATTAAAGGCGCACAGTCCGTCACCAGGGCGCTGGACATTCTGAAACTGCTCGCCAAAGAGCACGAGCAGGGCCTGGAACTATCGGAGCTGGTCAAGGCGACCGGTTTGCAAAGGACCACGGTCTATCGGTTAGTCTCAGCACTGGTGGAAAAAGGTTTCGTAGAACGCGACACAAATAAGCGATATCGCTTAGGCATCGATTCGATGCAGCTAGGTCTTGCATCAATGAGCCGAGCACCATTGCTGGAAATATGTAAACCCGCGATGCAGGTCATCTCGCGGTTAACACAAGATACCAGCTACCTGATCGTTCGCAACGGTGACTATGCGCATTGTCTGCATCGTATTGACGGATCCCCACCGTTGAAGACCCAAACGATATTGGTTGGGGGCTTGCGTCTTCTTGGCTTGGGAACCGGCGGACAGACATTGTTAGCTCTGTTGTCCGATCAAGAGATTGATGCCCTATATGGTAGACATTCGCTAGAGTATGAAAAACATGCCATGACACGATTGGGACTGCATCAAGCTGCGCAACGTGTGCGCCGCAATCAAATTGCAGAAACTAAAGATCTGATCACCCACGGGCTTGGCGGCGTGGGTGTTGCATTCACGGTTACACAGGGCAGCTATGCGGCCATCAGCGTAGCTGCACCACGCCAACGCATGACGCCTGACCGTACTCGATGGGTAGGAGATATTATTTGCGCGGAACTTGCGAAGATCGGCTTTGCTAAAGCAGTCCGTTCGTAGAGACATTCATCGTCCTCTAGCGAGCAACTATCCCAACTGTGGCGCAAGCCCTTATCGCAGCAGTCCTGTCTGGCAGGATATCTGATTTTCCTGGCCCGACTTGGTGGCTATCTGGCGAGCATGCATGATCCGCCTCCGGGCAATTAACCCACCAAATCCAGGTTCGCACCAGGATGGCGTCAAATGAGTGCTTACATTGCACCGCGCTTTGCGGCTCTACCTAGTTACCCATGAAAGGTGGCTCCTCAGGCAAAAACTGATCCGCTCTGTCTTATGCTCGTAGTACGCCTTGATCAATAAGTTCCGCCACAACAATTGTAATTTGTTGGCGTAGCCATTTTTGCGCTGGCGCTGAGTCTAGCCTGCGTGGCCATACCATGCGGAACGTCATCGGCCTCAAAGGAACTGGCATGGGTTTGGATACTAGGTCGAAGTATTGTTCGTGCAGCTTGGCGGCGAACGACGGCATGGTAGTGGCATATTGGTTTCCAATCAGCAGGTACGGGCTGAGGCCAAATCCGGACAAATAGGCTCGAAAGGGAATCCGCTGACGATATCCTCTGAGTGCCCGATGTAAGTCTGTGCGATGTTTGTGCATCTGGGAAAAAGCAAACCAGTTCCCCTTGGTTAGATCGTCCAGATTGATACGTTGTCGCTTGGCTAACGGATGGTTTGAGCCCATAACAATGCAACGTTCGTCACAGAACAGCGGTGAAGTAGCGAACCGCGGCGGAATATTCTCAAATAGCCCAATCGATACATCATGGATTTCGCGATCCAGATCCGAAGGATCGAAATCTCCGTGCACCGAGTGGAACCGCAAAATCAGATTCTGAGCTGTACGGGAGACAATGTCGATTAGAGCAGGGGCCAGCAGTAACTCGAAATGTGCGCCGACCGCGATATTGATGACGCCGTTAATGCTAGCGGGCTCGAATGTTTGCGTGTCACCCAATGCATGATCAAGCTGCTGCAGGGCAGAGCGCACAGTAGCATGCAGGTTTAGCGCGCGTTCAGTAGGCTCCAGCCGACCCTTTACCGGAACGAATAACGGATCATCCAATGCATGACGTAACTTGGCCAGGTCGCGACTGACTCCGGGCTGGGTTTTATGCAATGCCTTCGCCGTGGCTGTGGCACTGCGCGTGATCATTAGGCTGTCTAAGATCAATAGCAAATTCAGATCGAGCCGACGCAAGGCCAAATGATTGTTGTCGTGAGCCATGGAAAGGTATGGTTTTCTTGATTCATGCCAATTTTGGTATGGGCATGTTATCAAAGAATTATTTCCTTGGTTTTAGGCGCTTACCTACAATCCCCTTATCGTGGAGCGGGCCAGGTCGACAGGGGGTTTATTGAAAAAAAACAGCTCCGGATGGCCGCGAAGGGTGGACCAATTAGTTCCTTCGTAATTACCAATGCCTATTTTGCGTTGCTGGCTCGGGTGCGGGCCGCAGCCATCGCCTGTGATTCTCGAGGAGGATAAAAAGATGAGTGACAACATGTTTATAGGCGAATCCCGCCGTAAGTGGATCAAGCAAGTAGCAACGACGGGTGCTGGTTTGGGATTGCTTTCAGTTAGTCAACTGACTAGCGCTGCAGGCAAGGACGGCGCGAAGGAAAAATTCGCTGGCTTAGCTACGACGCCGCCCGATTTTGACGTGCCTACTGGCGCATGCGACTGCCATGTGCATGTATTCCCAGATGCAATACGATTCCCATTCTACGGTGGGCGTACTTATACACCTCCGCAGGCATCGATCGGGCAATTGTTGGACTTGCAGGACAGTCTGCGTTTGGATCGAGTGGTCATCGTGACACCCAGTGTGTATGGGAACAACAATGATGTGACACTATATGCGATCCACATGTTAGGTCAGCAACGTGCGAGGGGGGTCGGTGTTGTAGCTGATGACGCTAGCTCTGATGAATTGGAGCGCTTGAAAAAAGCTGGTATCAGTGGGTTGCGAATCAATTTGGAAGCGGGTGGGGTTAAGGATCCTACTGTAGCTGCCCAGCGTCTGCGGCAGGCCACTCGTCAGGCTGCTGACCATGGGATGCATCTACAGATATATGCAAGCCTGCCATTGATTGCTGCCTTGCAGAAAGAATTGGCGGCGTTACCTGTTCCTGCGGTGTTTGACCATTTTGCGGGAGCGCAGGCTGAGAAGGGCGTGTCACAACCCGGTTTCGATGCTGTGCTGTCACTGGTTAGCGCGGGGAAAGCATATGTGAAATTATCCGCTGCGTATCGTAGTTCCAAGCAGGCCCCCGGTTATTCTGATGTTGAGGTTCTGGCCGCGGCTTTGATCAACGCTAACCCCGAACGTATGTTGTGGGGTACAGACTGGCCACACCCTGGTCAGCCTGGAATAGTAGCCGCTACTGAAATTACACGCCCGTATGAGGTTGATAATGGTCGTATGTTGAATCTGCTGGGGAGATGGGCCCCGTCAGCAGAGTTGCGTAAGCGTATATTGGTGGATAACCCAGAGAAGCTGTATGGGTTTGCCTGAGGAAGGTCGTGAGTGTTGAAAAGATGCTGCTTATCGCACGCCTAGGCTTGTGTCGCGCTCGCATCTCAAACAGATCACTCAGTTCGTATGGCGCAATGAAGAGCTCATGGACACTGATTTGCATGCATCGTCCGCTGCTTGGATATGTCAGGTGAGCGCAACGGGGTCCAGGAATGGATAGTCTGTATGTCCCTCTGTACGGCCGCCATAGAGGGTGGCACGCACATGTGCAGCTACTGCTCCCAGCCCCCACCCAATGCCATAAAAATGTGTACCCGGTCTTTGGCCAGCGTGGCTTCCGATGCCGACAAGGCACCTTCCGCCTGGGCCAGCGTGCGTTCGGCATCCAGGACGTCCAAGGGCGACACCGTTCCACCTAGACCCAGCTTGCGTTGCAAAGTCACTGTTTGCCTGGCGGAATTTCTGGCCTCAAGCAGGCGGTTGGTTTCCTCAAGATGCCGTGCGTATATCGTCAGCGCGGTCTGTGCTTCGCGCAATGCGGTGAGTACGCTCGCATCGAAAGCGGCCAGGGCTGCCCTGGCCGATGCCCCCGCCTGATCGATGCGTGCACGCGCGACCGAGCGATTGGGCATGGTCCAGGATATCAAGGGGCCAATGCTGTAATGAAACGCTGATTGACTGAAAGGACTACTGCCATCCAGCGCGGAAGTGCCCAGGCTCGCCCCAAGTGTGACAGACGGATAAAGGCCCGCCACCTCAACACCGATTCGGGCGGTGGCTGCGGACAACGCCCGCTCTGCTTCGCGGATATCGGGCCGTCTGCGTATCAGCGCGGCGCCATCACCAACGGGGATTGGCTGCCTCAATTGCGGTATGGTGTTGCAATGGTCCGCGTGCGCAGGAATGTCTGTCGGAGCATGGCCCGTCAACGTGGACAGCAGGTATAACGCTGTCTTGCGTTCGGCTTCCAATGGTGGCAGGGCGGCTTGCAACTGTGCCAGGAGCGTGCGCGAACGCGTCACTTCCATGGGGCCGACCAAGCCTGCCTCTGCGCTTCGGCGCGTGAGTGCGAGGCTTTGTCGCTGCAATGTGACGGAATGATCCGCTACCAGCAGCTGTGCGCCGGCGGCGCATGCTTCGGTATAGGCGGCGACCACATTGCCCGCCACCGCGGCACGGGCCAAGTCATAGGCAGCGGCTTGGCCTTGAGCATCTGCTTGTGCGGCTTCTATGCTGTGCCTGATTCGGCCGGCAACATCCAAGTCATAAGAAATTCCCAAACCAACATTGACAAGTCCGTGCGTGCCCTGCGAGGGCAAAATACCTTGTGCAGATTCTTGCCCGCGGCTGTAGCCTGCCGACAGCGTTGTTTGGACGCCGTGAGCCGCACCTGCTTCGCGTAACACCGCTGCTGCCTTGTCCAAGTTGGCAGCTGCAACGCGTAGGTCAGCGTTGATTTGCAACGCCTGGTGTACCAATTCGTTCAGACGCGGATCATCATATAGCTGCCACCAGTGATCAGGTGGCGTGTTCGCGGAGATGCCTGCCTCTGTTACCGAATCGAAGGGCAGTGAAGCCTTTTCTTCCAGTCCGGCCGGTAGAGGCGGAGGAGAGTAATCAGGCCCGACTTGCGCACAGCCTGTCAGCATGGCGAGTGTTGTCATCATGAGCACTCGGAATGGATACAGCCGTCCGGTCATGGCCGAGTCCAAGGTGCGTTAAGCAAGTCGGCACCGTCCAGTGTAACCGTGGCAGTCCTACCGGCAATCAATGTTACGTTGTCTGGAACGTGATCCAGCGTGATCCGAACGGGCACGCGTTGCGCCAAGCGCACCCAGCTGAATGTGGGGTTTACATTGGCGAGCAGCGTACTGCCGTCCGCACTGCGCTCCCTGTCTGCTATCCCTGCTGAAAGACCTTCAACGTGTCCCTGCAACTCGCGATCTTCACCCATAAGGTGTACTACCGCGTGAGCGCCTTCATGAATATAGGGCAGTTTGGTTTCCTCGAAATACCCGGCCACATAATAGCTATCGTTATCGACCAACACCATCACTGGCTGGCCCGCTGTGGCATATTCGCCCGGCCTGAGCGAGAAGTTGGTTATTTTCCCATTGACCGGTGCCCGGACCCGCGCACGCTCCAAGTCGATGCGCGCTTTCTCTTCTTGGGCTTGAGCTTGGGCGAAATTGGCCCGTGCCTCCTCCAGGGCGGAAATCCGAATGTCCAGTTCTTGCGGCGCTATGACGCCTTTAAGTTTGCTGTAACGCTTGAACTCGCGTGCGGCCGCATCCACGCGAGTGCTGGCCGCTCTAAGCTGCGCCTGCGCGTAGTTCAAGTTGTTGCCAAGCCGTACCGTGTCGATGACGAACAGAACCTGACCTTTGTCTACGGTCTGGTTATCATGCACCAGCACCTGTTCTACGCGTCCGGAGACATCGGCCGCCAGCGCAACGACATCGGCACGCAGTTTTCCATCTCGGGTTTGCGGCGCATAAGTATAGTAGGCGTAGAAATGCCAGAGAATGAGCAAGGAGAGCAGACCCAAGGCAGTGGTTAATGCAATTCCTGGCAGCCGTGTAAGGAGTTTTCTAGTGTTCATACGGGATCAAATCGTGGTCAGCAAGCGCAATAACAGGAATGACACCCCCGTCAAAGTAAAGAATAGGGAAATGTCGAATAATGGGCGCCGCCAGATATAGCGGTACCAATTCAGCGCTTCGAGTATCCGGGAGATGAGTGTGCGCATCACGAATGCCGCGAGCAGGCAAAGTAGCAGCGGCGATATGTATATGCCTGCAACATTGAATTCACCGATCATGCTACGGCTCCCAGGCTGGGGCATTGTTAAAGAGCACCAGTCGTAATCCAGTCAAGCCGCGAAGCATAGGGTGCGCCAGATCCTGAGTGGTGTGCCACGCTGCCGTCAAGGTGCGGTCAATGTGTTCCAGTACGGTCGGTGACGCTGTTTCGCGTGATACATCCTCACGCACGGCATCCAGTAGCGCATCAGCTTCGCGTGCCACACCTTCCCCACACTGTCGGGCTGTATAACGGATAGTGGCTACCGCGATCCCGACACGAAGCCATTTGAACAGCAGCGCGCTGTGGCCTGGCTTGCCTGCGGAGGCTTCGCGGCTGTTGACCGCAGCGATTCGATCCAGAGCGAGGTTGCTGTATCTTTCTCGGCTCTGTTCATCCACATGATGGGTCAGGGCAATGACGTCTGCGCGCTGCATGCGTGAAAAACGCTCCACAGCATGAGAGGCACCCAGCCGTCGCACAGCGTGCACGCAGTAGTACCCAACTACGATGCCCAACTCGGTGGCGAAGGCCGAGTCTAGGAAAAAGCCGAAATCCGGTGGACTATACTGTGCTTGCAAATTAATCATGCTCAGGGATATCGCCATCAATAGGATTGCCAGTGGGTTGGTGGCGGCCCATGCGCCCAAGGGCAACATGACGAGTGCCATGACGACGACAAAAGAAGGATAGTCTCGTGCCATGGGCAACAGGCCGTAACTCAGGACGCCGCCGATCAACAGGGCAATTGCACTGAAGGTGCCGAATTTCTTGATGAATTTACCTGCCTCGTCCAGGTTGCCGAAAAATGCGAGTGAGCATACGCCCATCAGCACGGCAGTGGCGCCTTGCTGCCAGCCCGTAGCCCACCACAACAAGCAAAGTAAGGTGTAGGCCAGCAAAATTCCACAGGCAACACTCACGGCCAAATTAGTATCGGGGGGCAAGGGAAAGGGACGCGCCTGACGTATCCGGCGCGCTATGCCCGGTTTGGTTGGTATCGTATTGCGAATACTATTGTTTATTTGGTGGATGTCGGACCATATGCGCAGCGCATCCTTGACCTGCGCAATCAAGCTGGCGCGCTGTACTTGCCGCCAGGCAAAGTCTGTGTCACCTTCCTGTGCTTCTTGCCAATCGAGCAGGCCGTTTAAACTGCCCGGTCCAATGCCTTCATGGGCGTAATTGGCCGCTTGTTTTAACCATGAAGCCAGGGCTGTATCCTTGATGATATGCTCGGACACTCCGGTCTCAATCGCCGAAAGCAAGGGGATCAGGCGCAGCAGATGCTGCTGGATGGCAAAAGTGCCTTGGCGTTCTTGCTTGCTGACCATCGGATCGTGTATGAGCTGACGTGCCATGAGCGAGAGCGCGGTGATGTCTGCAATGATTTTCTGACGGTCGCGCTCGGAAGCTTGGGTGTTGCCACACAAGGCGTCGCCGATCCATATGTCAAAATCCGTGAGCCAGGCATTCAGCTTGTCGAGCAGATTGTTTTTCATTGATCGTGGTGCCAGTATGCTGTCTATCACGGTGCAGCAGATGATGCCCACGGTGATCTCGCACACGCGTGCAATCGCCGTGTCGAACATGTTTTCTGGGTGATTCACGCCGGCTACCGCTACCAGAAGCAGCGTAACGCCAAACAGCTGAAAGCCATAGGCGCGAGGTGTTCGATCCAGTAATGCAATGCCAAAGGCCAGCGTGGCTAATAAGCCAGTGCTGATGATGATGAACACCGACGCATTGGCGAAGACGGCGGCCAGCACAATGGAGCAGATACCAGCGGTCACTGTGCCAACCAGCCGATACAGGCCTTTGGAACGGATGACACCTGTCGCCGGGTTCATGACGACGCAGCATGTCACGATAGACCAATAACTTTGCGGCAAACCCATACGCACCGAAATGGCATAGGCGATCATGGCGGTAATAAACAGCTTCAACGAAAAAAGCCATTGCCCCGGCCCAAACCATTTCATTTTTGCCGTTCGTCCTGCATGTAGGCCAATGAACGTGCCTCGAGTGTGCGCAGCACACGCATGCCAGTTTCGATCTCGTGTGCGGGAATGTCGGATAGCAGTTCGCGCCGAAGCGTAGCCAAGGCAGCTTCCAGTTGGTGCGCCAGCTTTTCGCCCTTGGGTAGCAGGCGTATCACTTTGCCGCGTCGATTGCCGGGAGCTTCATGCCGGCGTAGCAGACCGGCTTCTTCGGCTTGATCCAGTGTTCGCACCATCGCTGCAGGATTGACACCCGCCTCCTGCGCGATGGTGGCTTGCAGCGCGTCTTCCCCTAATCGGAATGCGAGTATGACGGTAACGCCCACGGACATGGAAACCCCACTGCTGGCAACCACTGTGCCCGCAGCCTGATTCCAGGCGCGGCGAGCGGGTTGTATGGAGACCGTAAAGTCAAAGAGCGTAATATCGAAAGCATTCATGATCGCGCGAAAAACGATTCCCTAACTGCTCACCATGACTGTGTGAGGCAGGCTTAAATTGACTTATATATTATTGCTTTGTGAACTAATTGTAGTGTAAATAAGTCAGCTGCTGCAAGAGGCGTTCGCACTTCTTCGGGCGGCTCCTAGGTCTGGGGAAAGATGTCGACAATGGCCATGCCTGGCCCGGTAATGGCCGCGAGCTGGAAAACATGGCCCAGCGCATTGCCATGGCCTGCGTAGAGAAAGGCGGCGACCATCAGGCCGCCGCGCGCGAGCTAGGCATCAGCCGCAGCACCTTGTGGCGCAAATTGCGTACCTGACTCATCGAATCCAGGCAACCCGCGCCTTGACGCTTAATGCTATTTCACTGCCGCGAGAGCAAGCGCTTCATCCCATTTCGGGCAGCTGCGGCTTTCCAGCGGCACATCAAAGTCAGCATAGTTCGACTTGTCTATGATCGTTGCCTTGAATACGATCTCAGAAGGCACAGGCTGATTGCGCGTTGTGCGGATGGCCGCCATGGTGCCTACGCAGCCTTGCAGGAAACCATTGTAATCGCCAGACGCGAGCAGCTTGCCACTCTTGATTGCACTAATCGCTTCTTCGGTGCCATTGATGCCTACGACAAGTGCCTCTCTGTTGGCCCCTTCCAGGGCTTCAATCGCTCCACTGGCCATCGCATCGTTGGCAGCCATGATGCCGTCCACCTTTTGATATGTCTGCAACAGGTTTTCTGTCACCTGCAGGGCCGTCAATCTCAGGAAATTTCCTGGCTGGCTTGCCAGCAGCTTGACGTCTGGGAACTCCTTGAGCGCATCCTTAAACCCACGTACACGGTCGGAGCTTGTGAGCGATCCCTTCACGCCTTCAATAATGATGACGCTACCTTTGCCCTGCATGGCTTTCAGAAGGTATCTCCCAGTGACGACGCCAAGGTCATAGTCGCTTGAACCCACGAAGGCGGCGACTTTGCCTGACTCCGTTCGGTCTGTCACCGTGACCACTGGAATGTTCGCGGCATTGAGTTTTTCCACGCCCGCGGAGATCGCTTTGTAGTTGACGGGAATAAGCATGACGGCATCCGGTTTTTTCACGACCATATCGTCGATCTGACTCATCTGCTCTGGAATGCTGTCCGGTTTGGTAGGAACGTATTGAATTACTTTTGCATTCATCTGCTTGGCAGCCACCTCAGCCGCTGTGCGGACAACCTGAAAATACGGATTGGTCTGATTCTTGGTGAAGACCGCAATCGTTTCACCGGTCTGGGCAACTGCCTGCATTGGTATCGCGGCGCTAATAGTCAGGATCGCTATTGAAGCGAAGGTAGCTCTAAACATGGTTGTCTCCTTTAAGTTTTGTAGAAACCGGCCAGGAAGGATCATCGATTGCGACGGCCAATCGCATCGAAAAGCACCGATGCGATCACAATCGCACCTGTAACGATCGGCTGCCAGCTGGCGCTGATCGACAGCAGATTCATCCCGTTAAGCACGACGGTAAGGACGAGGCAGCCAAGCAAGGTACCGGCAAGCGTGCCCGTGCCCCCAAAGAGGGAGGTTCCTCCAATGAGAACAGCCGCAACTGCCTGCAGCATGAGCGAATCACCAAGATCGGCCTCTGCTGAATTCAGGCGCGCCAGGAACACTAAGGCTGCCAACCCGGACATAGCGCCGCTTATGACATAGACAAGCGCCACGCGATGATTCACAGGTATGCCGGATAGGCTGGCGGCTGTTGGATTGGCTCCGATGGCATAGATTTGCCTGCCCCATGTGGTGCGCTGAGTAAACAGAGTTCCCAGCAGAAGGAAGGCAAGCATGATGTAGACAGGAATGGGAATACCCGCCGTGAATCCGATGCCGATATATCTGACTTCGCTTGGAAAGCCGTGGATAATGGTGCCGCTCATGTACCAGTATGCAATGCCTTGGACGATCCATAGCATGCCGTAGGTTGCTATGAAAGCTGGCACGCGCAACACGCAGATCACCAGAGCATTCATCGCGCCAATCGCCAAGCCGCTGGCCAATGCTGTTGCCGCGCCCGCCAGCAAGGAGCCGGAAGACTGGATGACCGTCGCCGCCAGACATGCAGACAACGAAACATTGGCGCCAATCGACAGATCCAGCCCGCCGGCAATGATGACAATGGTCAGCCCCGATGCGATGAGAAACAGCAGGCTGGCCTGACGCAGAATGTTCAGCAGGTTTCCGGCATTCGTGAATGGTTCGGCCACGCTGCCTATGATGAGCCCGATCACCCCCAGCGCAAACAGGCGCAAGGCAATCGTGCGGGCCTCGGGAGAACCGATAACAAGAATGTTGTTCATCGACGAGACTCCATGGCAAGGGCAGCGATTACAAGGATGCCGATTGCAGCTACCTGGATTGATGCGGTCAAGCCAAGCAGATTAAGGCCGTTGCGCAGAACCGTGATGAGGATCACTCCCAGCAATGTGCCAAAGAGCGTTCCGCGGCCTTTCACGAAATGCGTCCCACCGACCACGACGGCTGCGATCGCATCAAACTCCATACCCTGCGCCGCAGTTGGATTACCACCATTGATGCGTCCCGCTAGTAAGACACCGGCAATGGCAGCGTAAACACCAGCGAGCACATACACGAGCGTGAGGCGGGGAACCACCCGTTTGCCTGCCAGACGTAACGCCTCGGAATTACCACCCAGGGCGATCACCGAAACACCGAAGCGCGTATGTTTCAACAGAAAGTGAAATAAGCCATACGAAACGGCGGCAATCCACACAGGAAGAGGGATGCCCATCCAGATACCGCTCCATGCGGCTTGCGCGGTAGCGCCAAGTTCGATCAGTTCCCGCTCTTCAGACAGGAGCAGCGCCAGGCCGGTAGCAATGCCCATCGTTCCAAGCGTCGCCACAAAGGGTGGAATTCCCAGCATGCTGATCAGCGACCCATTGAGCGCGCCGATCAGCACCCCGATCATGACGCAGGCTAGAATGCCGGCACTTACTGAACCCGAGCTTTTCACCACGATGGCAAAGATCACCGTACACAGCGACAGCAGAGCGCCCAGCGATAGATCAAGCCCTTCGGTCATGATGACGAAAGTCATGGGCAGCGCCAACAGCAACAGCAGTGTTGCCTGACTTGCGATATTGAGCAGATTTCCCGTCGTCAGAAAATTCGACGCGGTTGCCGCAAACAGAACGAGCAGTATCAGCAGTGCCCATGCGCAACCAGGAAGCTCGTGAACCCTGGGAGAAAAGCCAAACGAAGTTTGTAATACCGGCATGTTATTTGCCTCCCATCGCCAAACGTACGAGATTGCCTTCCGACAACTGCTCGTGACTCACCTCGCCCACAATTCGCATATCCTTCATGACGTATGCGCGGTCGCAGACACGGACGATCTCGTTCATTTCGGAACTGATCATCAGCACTGAGCGTCCTTGCCTGACCAGACCATCCATAAGGGCGAAGATCTGCTCCTTGGCGCCCACGTCAATACCGCGCGTAGGCTCATCAAAGATGAACAGCTCGGCATCATCCAGAAGCCACTTCCCAATGACGATCTTCTGCTGGTTGCCGCCCGACAGCTTGCCTGCCGACTTGCGGGGCCTTGCTGGGGCAATCGAGAGCTGCTCGATCTTGGACTTTGCCAGTCGATCCGCTCGCGAAGGAGAGAACCAGCTCGAGGGAAAATGACGCGGCAACGAAGCAGAGACCAGGTTGTCGCCGACGGTTTGTTCGAGCGCCAACCCCTGGCGCTTGCGGTCTTCCGGGATCAGCGCAAGGCCTTTACGGCGCGCATCCGCCGGCCCTCCCTTGAATGGTTCGCCGCGAATGACGATCGTGCCTGAGGTGGCAGGATCCGCGCCGAAGATCGTGCGCACAAGCTCCGTGCGCCCAGAGCCGACCAGGCCTGCTATGCCTACGATTTCACGAGACCGTACCTGAAGCGAAGCCTGCGCCAGACCGTTTGTGCCGGCCAGGTCCTTCACCTCAAGCACAACGTCTCCAGGCATGGGGCGCTCCCCACGCGAGTAGTTCATATTTACCTTGCGTCCGACCATCAGCGACACCAACTCATCGGGCGTTGCCTGGTTCGCCGCAAGCGTCGTGACCATTTTGCCGTCACGCATCACGGAGACACGATCGCCTAGCTCAAACACCTCATCCATGCGGTGGGAGATATAGGCCATGGCGACACCCTGCTCACGCAAGTCAGCCACCAGTTTGAACAGCTTCTCCGCCTCGCGAACTGACAACGCGGCTGTTGGTTCGTCAAGCACCAGCACCTTGGCGTCCTGGGACAGCGCCTTGGCTATTTCTATGACCTGATGCTGAGCGACGCTGAGATTCTCCACTATCGCCCTGGTATCGATATCACTGCCCAGACGCTGCAGCAGCGCAGCGGCTTCGCGGTGTGTGCGAGAATGATCAATAAGGCCGGGAATGCGGCGCATTGGTTCGCGGCCCAGGAAGATGTTCTGTGCGACGTCAAGATAGGGCACCAGAGAATACTCCTGGAAAATGACTGCCACGCCAAGCCGGCGGGCGTCCGCCGCTCCGCGCACTGCCACCTTCCTTCCCTGGTATTCAAAATGGCCTTCGTCCGCCTTATAGGCACCGCACATGACCTTCATCAGCGTCGACTTGCCGGCGCCGTTTTCACCCATGATCATGTGGACCTCTCCAGGCCATAGTGACAGCGAGACATCCTGCAATGCGCGCACCCCTGGAAAGGATTTTCCAATGCCGCACAGCTTGATCAGTGGCGGCGCCTTTACGGACTCGGTCTCGATGTTGTTGACCGGCTGCTGTGGCGTGATGCCGATTGTCTCCTCCGACGGTGCTTGAGCATGCTTCAAGACAGACCGGTCCTGGATAATGGCAAGACTCATTGTTTGTCTCCTTGGTTCACCCACGTGCGCAAGCGTTTTTTATCCAGCTTGCCCACGCTGGTTGTGGGCAAGGCGTCCACAAACTCGATGCGCTCCGGGATCGCGAACCGCGGAAGCCTTCCTTGCGCCACATAGGCGTTGAGCAGTTCTCGCAGTGCCGTAGCGACCTCTGAGGCCAACATGGGTGCCGAAGCAGAAATTTTTACGAAGGCGCATGGCCGCTCACCCCATTTCGTATCGGGAATGCCGATCACTGCAGCCTCCTCGACAGCGGAATGCTCGCGCAGCATGGCTTCCAGTCCCAGACTGGAAACCCATTCTCCGCCGGACTTAATGACATCCTTGAGCCGGTCAACAATGCGCACGGCACCATCCGGATCGATGGTTGCCACATCGCCAGTATGCAGATACCCGCCATCCCACAGGCATTCGCTGCCGACCGGATCCTCGAAATAGGCTTGTGTCAGCCACGAAGCGCGCGCGACCAGTTCCCCTTCCGCCGCGTTGAGCTGACGATCCGCGCCTTCGATCTGGAGCTGAACCAGTGGTACCGGATGGCCGACGCGACATAGGCGCTCCGGATGTTCCGGTGCTTCCTGGGCACTCGTCCGTGCGAAGCACAGGACCGGGCAAGTCTCCGACATGCCATAGCCTGCGAAGGGCTGCAAACCGTTCTTTATCGCGCGCCGAGCCAATGCCGGCGCCATTGCCGAACCACCCACCATCACTTTCCAGCCATGCAGGCTCTTGCCCTGCCGTTCTGTCTCGTCCAGTATCATCTGCAGAACGGTTGGAACACAGTGAGAAAAGGTGATCCCCTCCTTCACGATGAGGCCTGGAAGTGCTTTAGGGTCATAACGACCGGGATACACCTGCTTCAATCCGAGTAGAGTGGCGATATACGGCATTCCCCAAGCATGCACGTGGAACATGGGGGTCAAGGGCATATATACATCTCCTCGCCGCAGACTCTGATAGCTATCGGCGGCAGCCAGATCCAGCCCTACTGCCAGCGTGTGTTCGACGAGTTGCCGATGTGTGTAGGTGACGCCCTTGGGAAGGCCCGTCGTGCCCGTTGTGTAGAAGTGTGTGGCAACGCTTTCCTCATCCACATAGGGAAACTCGAAGGAGGCGTCGGCGTTATCAATCAATGCTTCATACGTGCCATCTTCATCCAGCACTACCAGCTGAGGGAATGTGGCTTCATCCGGGAATGCTTGCTTCAGCAAGGGAACAAACTCGGCCGCCGCCAGCACCAGTCTTGTGCCGCTATGTTCCAGCGTATAGCGCAGTTGTTCCGCCGATAAGCGAATATTTGCCGTCATCAGGACGGCACCCAGCATGGGGACCGCGAAGTAGGCTTCCAGATAACGGTGCGTATCACGGTCCAGCATCGCCACGCGCGTGCCTGTAGAGACGCCGAGTGTTGTAAGAACCGCCCCCAGACGCCGCACACGTTCTGCCAACTCCGGGTAACCAAAACGCATACCACCATGCGTAATAATCTGCCGGTCGCCGCCCGCCGCGATGCCGCTGGCCAGTACAGCGCCCAAGGTCAGGCCGCAGTTGCGGCTTTCTTTGGAAAGACGACTTACATCCATGTCAGCACCTGCCCACCGTCAACCGGCAACACAGCGCCTGTGATGTAGCTGCCAGCCTCCGAAGCAAACAAAAGCGCGGCGCCATCAAGTTGCTGTGGTTGCCCGAAACTGCGCATCGGAATTTTCCGACGGATCACATCAGCAAAGCCCTTTTCTTCAAACTGGGCGTGCATGTCTGTTTCAAAGTTACCGGGACACAGCGCATTGACTCGGACATTGCCGTTGGCAAGTTCCAGCGCCATGATCTTGGTAAGATGAATCAACCCGGCCTTGGCAGCGCCATAGCTCGACAATGACCCGCCCGCGCGCAGGCCGGATGTCGAGGCGACATTGATGATGCAACCGCCTCCGTTCACTACCATGCTTCGCGCGGCCTGTTGCGCCATCAGGAATGCTCCTCGAAGATCTGTGTCGAATACGGCGTCTATTCGGTCGATCTCCTGCTCCACGAACCGTTCGGTGTAAAGCACACCAGCGTTGTTGAACAGAATGTCGATGGGTTGATCAAGTTTTTGTTCTGCCGCCGCCCATGCACTGGCAATCGATTCGGGGCGGGTTACATCCATGGCAACTGCGTGAGCCGTCATACCCTCGGCGCACAGCGCGTTGGCCGCGTCCTCAATGCGGGCAAGCCTGCGTGCGCACAGCACGACTTTGGCGCCGGCTCGCGCAAAGGTCCTTGCCATATGCAAACCAATGCCGCTGGAGGCGCCGGAAATAATGGCAGCACGCCCATCGAGGCTGAAGAGTTGTTCTGCCTTCATGGAATCACCTCGAAAAGTCCCGCTGCTCCCATGCCGCCACCCACGCACATCGTGACCACTACAAGTTTCGAGCCGCGACGACGCCCTTCCAGCAGGGCATGGCCTACCAGGCGCGAACCACTCATTCCATAAGGATGGCCGATCGCTATCGCACCGCCATTGACATTGAATTTTTCCGGATCGATGCCAAGGCGATCACGACAGTAAAGCGCTTGGCATGCGAACGCCTCGTTGAGTTCCCAAAGGTCGATGTCATCCACGGACAGCCCGTGCTGACGCAACAGTTTGGGTACAGCGAACACAGGACCGATGCCCATCTCTTCGGGCGCAAGTCCGGTAACGGCCATTCCCCTATAGAGGCCGATGGGCTTCAGGCCACGACGAGCCGCCGCTGAACCTTCCATCAGAACGCAAGCCGATGCGCCGTCAGACAATTGGCTCGCATTACCAGCGGTAATAGTGCCGCCCTCAATCACGGGCCGCAGTTTGAAAAGGCCTTCAAGGGTGGTGTCGGGGCGCGCGCCTTCATCTCGGTCGAGCGTCACTTCCTTGATCGTCGTCGCCCCCGTTTCCTTGTCTTGCAGACGCATATGCGCGGTGACCGGAACAATCTCTTCGTTGAACAAACCTTCACGCTGTGCCTTGCCGATGCGCTGCTGAGACAGCAGCGCAAATGCATCTTGCTCGGCACGGGTGATTCCATACTTGTCTGCGACAAATTCCGCCGTTTTCAGCATAGGCATATATGCATGTGGAACCTGTGCCGTCACACCAGGGTCTGCGGCCATCGAGACGGCGTCAAAGTAGGTCTTCTGTTCAGCGCTGATATTCTCCTGGCCGCCAGCGAGGACAACGTCCATGCCATCAACAATGATCTGTTTGGCCGCTGTCGCAATCGCCATCAGGCCCGATGCGCATTGCCGGTCCATTGTCTGGCCTGGAACAGCGACGCCGAAGCCCGCTGCAAATGCGGCAAACCGGGCCAGGTTCATCCCTGCCGTGCCACTGCTCAACACAGTACCAATGATCACATCCTCGATCTCGTCTGTGTGGACATGCGAGCGCTCGAGCGCTGCACGGAGAGCGTGTGCCATGAGCGTTGGCGACTTGATATCGTTGAAAGCCCCTTTATAGGCGCGCGCAATTGGCGTGCGAGCGGTTGATACAATCACTGCTTCTCTCATGAGTTGCCTCCGGCGCGCGCCGCCAGAAGAGGCGCAGGCGACCAATAGTTCCAAGAATTTCCATGCGTGGCGGCGTAATGTGACAAACGCTTCAGCAAGTGGGCTGGCCCAAGGCGCTCTCCGTGGTACATCGGTCCCCCGAGCGCTTCTGGAAAGCCATAGCCGGTCAGCCAGACGATGTCGATATCTGATGATCGGGAGGCGATCCCTTCTTCCAGGATGCGGTATCCCTCATTGATGAGCGGCAACATGCAGCGTTCGACGATTTCCTCTGATGAGATCGCCTGCCTCGGCTGGACGCCATGGCGAGCAGCTATGGATTGCACGAGTGAACATGCGTCCATATCGTCGATGGCGGAACGGCCTTCATACCGATAGAAGCCTTCCCCGGATTTCTGTCCGTGCCGCTCCATCGATGCAAGATAACGCGATACGATACGGTACTGAGGGTCTGCGGGAAGGCGCCCCTCCTTTGCCTGCTCCTCCACCACTTTTGCCACAACGTCGACACCGGCCAGATCCATCATTCGACAAGGGCCCATGGCCATGCCGAATCCTTCGATAGCCCGGTCGATTTGCGATGGCGATGCGCCCTCCAGTAGTAGTGACTCTACTTCGCGGAGATAGGGCTCGAGCATTCGGTTGCCGATGAATCCCCAGCACATCCCCGTAATGACAGGCACCTTGCCGATGCGCCGCGCCACCGCTACAGCGGTCGCCAGCGTACGTTCGGATGTAGCCTGGCCACGCACCACCTCCACCAGTCTCATGATGTTTGCCGGGCTGAAAAAGTGCAGCCCGACAAAATCGGCCGGCCGGCCACTCGCCTGCGCCAGACGATCGATATCCAGAGTCGAAGTGTTGCTGGCGATAATCGCACCTTCCCGGCAGATTCTGCCCAGGCGCTGCGCCATGTCCAGCTTGATCTGCATGTCCTCGAAAACCGCCTCCACCACCAGATCACAGCGACTGACCTCGCTCTCGTCACCAACAGCCCGGATCAATGCGCCGCGTTCTGCCGCTTCGTCGGCCGTGAGCCTGCCTCTATCAACCTGCCGCTGATACTCAAGGTTTATGGCATCCACTGCTGACTTTGCCTTCTGCTCCGTCAATTCAAGCAGACACACTGGGATTCCGGCATTGGCAAAGCTCATTGCAATGCCACGCCCCATGGTTCCGCCACCAACGACACCAACCCTGGACACGCTTGCAGCGCTCGAAGCGCTGCCTATATCCAGCTTGCCTGCGGCACGCTTTGCAAAAAACACATGCCGCAAAGCGGCCGACTCTGGAGACACCACACATTCGGAAAATGCGGCTCGCTCCAACATCATCCCTTCGTCAAATGGCTTATCCAAAGAGGCGCCAACACAATCGACGATCTTCAGGGCGGCACTGCTCCTGACGCCCATCGAAACTGCCCGGCTCCTGGCCGCATCGATAGCCGCCAGATTGTCACTGACAGCACCCGGTACCCGCATGAAGCGGGTGATGCGGCATGCACCATCACCCGCCTTGCAGTTCTTGATAAAGCGGATCGCGCAGGCCAGCAGATCGTCCTTATCGGCCAGCTCAACCAAGCCGCTTGATGCCGCATCTTTGCCGTTGATGGGCTTGCCCGAAAGCATCATCTCCAGCGCTTTGCTCACGCCCACCAAACGCGGCAGACGCTGAGTGCCGCCAGCGCCTGGAATGACGCCAAGCGATATCTCGGGCAAACCAAGCTGCGCATCCGGCAAGGCCATCCGAGCGTGGCAGCCCAGCGCCAATTCAAATCCTCCGCCGAGGGCAAATCCGTGAATGGCTGCGACAACCGGCTTTTCGATTTTCTCAATCAGATCAATGATGTGTGCCGGGTCCCGCCCATCCTGAAACATCCCGTCGGAGCCGCTGAACTCCGTGATATCCGCCCCGCCACTGAACCCTCGGCCAGCCCCGGTCAGGACGATGCCGGCAACCGCCTGATCTTCGGATAAAGACTCGAGAGCGTTATAAAGACTGCTGCGAACCTGTGCCGACAGTGCATTGACCGGAGGGTTCTCGAAGCGGACAATCACGACACCGTCGCACCTCTCGATGTGAAGCAAATTTGTCATAGAAAAAACTCGTCTCTCATTTCAAGCGTGGTGTCTGTCAGTGCTGCCAGGTATTCAAACTGCACATGTACCAAGGGCAGCTCGGATTCAAAGTAGTGGCGTGCTGCCTGCAGCTTGCCGTGGTAATAGCCCCCCGAGGCATCGGAGCCTTCTCCTGTTCTGCTTAGCGCCTGATGCGCCGCCCGTGCCTGTTTCAGCCAGACCCACCCCAAGGTCACCCTGCCGAATGCCTCCATATATTGGGTCGCATGGGCGAGCGCAAGCTCCGGCTCGGAAGACTGGACGGCCACCAGTCTTTCCGTGACGATCTCCAGGCCATCCGCGGCTTTCCGAAGCGCCTGTGTCAAAGTGCGGAAGGGCGAATCTGTATCCCCGGATTCCTGGCGAATAAGTTCCAGGAAGGCACGAAACCCCGCCCCTCCCGCCTGACGCACTTTGCGGCTGAGTAGATCGAGACCGTGAATCGCCTCTGTACCTTCGTGGATCGGATTCAGCCGCTGATCGCGATAGAGCTGCTCCAGCGGGTAATCACGCGTATAGCCCGCACCGCCCAGCACCTGAATTGCCATATCGTTGGAAAGGCATCCGTAACGGGACGGCCATGACTTCACGACCGGGGTGAGAAGATCCAATAACTGCCCTGCAAGCTCGCGTTGCGCAGCATCGGGATGACTGTGCTGATCCTCGAACCAAGCGCTCGCCTGCAGACACAGCGCCAGTGCGCCTTCGGCATACATCTTCTGGGTCAAAAGCAGGCGCTTGACGTCCGCGTGTTCAATAATCCGAACCTGAGGAGACAGCGGATCCTTGGACGATGGCAGACGTCCCTGAGGGCGCTCCCGCGCATACGCCAGGGATTCAGTGAAACCGCGGTAGGCGATACATGCGGCAATCAGTCCGACGCCGATACGAGCCTCATTCATCAGTTGAAACATGTGGGCGAGACCACGGTTCGGTTCACCCAGCAACCATCCAGTGGCCCCGCCGTTCTCGCCGAACGACAGTACCGTGGACGTGGTATTGCGCCAGCCCATCTTGTGCAACAAGCCAGCCAGAGCGACATCATTGCGTTCGCCTATGCTCCCATCCGCGCGCGGAATGAACTTCGGCACAAGAAACAGAGAAATTCCCTTTACCCCCGCCGGCGCACCTTTAATGCGTGCCAGCACCATATGCGCGATGTTGTCGGTAAAATCCTGCTCGCCACCAGAAATGAACATCTTTTGCCCGGTGATGCGATAGCTTCCATCATCAGCCTGCTCGGCCACCGTCTTGATGTCTCCAAGCGCGGAGCCTTGTCCGGGTTCGGTCAGCGCCATCGTGCCTGCACAAGTACCGTTGGCCATGGACGGAAGATAAAGACGCTTGAGCGCTTCGCTGCCGAAAGTGCGCAGCAGATTGGCGGCGCCGATGCTCAGAAAGGGGTAGCCCATCGTGGCAACATTGGCCATAAAGAAATGGGCCATCGCCGCGCGGAGTATTGGCTCCGGCAACTGAATTCCGCCTTCCTCGGCGTCCCAGTGCGCATTCAGGAACCCTGCTTCGGAAAACGCGCGCCAAGCCTCACCTGTTTCAGGAATGGTATGAACAGCACTATTCACAAACTGCGGCTCGTTGGCATCGCCCTTGGCGTAATGAGGCGCGAAAAAGTCTTTGGCAAGGCGCTCGGCCGCCGAGAGTATGCATGCATAGTCCTCTTTCGACTGGCCGTGATATCGATCACGGTTCATCAGCGAGTCGGCTTGCAGGCATTCATAAAGCTGGAACTCCAGCTCACGTGAAAGGACATTCATCGGGCTACCCGGTTGAAATCAGCATTCCTTTGGAGCACGCGCCCCAAAGGCCATGGGACACTTCTTTTAACGGGCTTTGGCGCCAAGATGCTCCGCAGCATAGTCAGCCGCCAGGCTGCCGGCGATTGCCAGGTCGCTCTGCTGAGAATAGAGACTCATGTGCGACACCTTAGGCAGTACCGCAAGTTTCTTGTTGGGAGAAGGAATGCTGTTGAACACGCCGATCTCCAGGTCCCACAGCGTGATTTCGTCGCCCTCGGCTATAACCATCAACGTTGGCGTGTTGTACAGCCGCTTGGCAAAAGGGCTTACATCGTAAGAAAGCAGCAACTCCGTCGATTCGATTGTGCTCCAGTGTTCGTGAAGCGGGGCCTCGCGCTCTTTGATATCGTGGAAAATGGTGTGGATGGAGGGAAATGGCCACGTGCTCAGCTCCGTGAAAGGTGTGAGCGAAGACATCGGCATGCGTCCGCCAGCCGAACCGGATGTCCGTTCACGGCGATCAGCCAGCATCAGTTCGGTCAGCTCATGAAAGCGCTGCGAACCGTGTACGCGACGCATGTTTTCATAGCCATCGACCACCGGGATATTGGAGATCACGCACTTCACGCGCGGGTCCGTCGCACCCACGATCAGCACGTGACCGCCCGCGTAAGAAATGCCCCATACGCCAATACGGTCGGGATCGATCTCCGGTAGCGTTTCGCCAAAGGTGATGGCGCTCTTGTAATCCTCCACCTGTGCCGCAGGGTCAATATGCTGGCGAGGCTGACCTTCGCTGGCCCCCATGCAACGGTAATCGAACATCAACACTGCAATGCCTTTCTCGACGATCGCCTTTGCATAGTGCGGCATCACGATTTCTTTTACGTAACACCAACCGCCCCCCATCACGAGTAGGGGAAACGGCCCTTCGCCATCAGGAAGGACCAGATCGGCTCGAACCTTCACTCCCTTGCTCAAAAACTCAACTTGTTGCTGCGTAGCCATATTGCTCAATCTCCAGAATGTTTGTAATCCCTGCTTCTGACGCAAAGCATGTTTGAGTATTATCTGTACGACTGACCAATTAAATATATAAGTAAAAACCCTATTAACTATTTTGTTAATATGGAAAAATCCAATTTTGAAAGAATAATGAATTATAAAAAATTGGTCATTTGTACTGTAAAAAATGCGTATTGCGGCCGCCACTGATAGGCAGCCGCCTGTTTCATGCGAAGATCAATAAATGGAAGGTGTGCGCTGAAACCGGGCCCGTAAGAAAAAGCCCGGTAAGCTGGCTGCTGGTCGAGGAGCTCGACACTGTTTCATCGTCCTGCGGGAGAAGGACGGGAAGGAGCGTCGCAAAGCCATCGCTGGCATATGCGGAACGTTTTCCATCACCTCGGAAAACGGTGGTGAAATGGAACTACCTCTTGACTAAGGCTTCAAACCCTCCCACCAGAAAGGGAAGCATGGTGTCAAAAACGTGCTCAAGATTATCAGACTTGTACTTTCCGAAAGACAGGTTCTCGACCCGTCCCGGCTCCGCAACAAGCGCCAGCATCGCGCCTACCATGAAACTGAAGGCATGATAGACATTTTCGTCGCTCACAGTCGGTAACGCCCGCCCAAACTCAAGCAGATACTGGCGGGCCACGGCATCATAATGATCGCTGATCACCTTGGTCCAATCGGGTGAATTGGCCAGTCTGGCCACCAGCATCGCATAGTTCTTCCAGCCTTGGCCTCCGTTGGAGCTGCGCTCCACGAAAGGCCAGACATAACCCGCCACAAGATCACGCAACGCGATGGGGGCACCGGAAACCTGCGCACGCGCCGCATCCAGCGCAAGGATACGTTGATGAGCCATATATGAGGCACGTCGCTCTACAACCTTGTCGAAGAGAATGTCCTTGGTGCCAAAGTGATAGGTAACCAGGGCGATACGGCTTTCTGCGGCATCGGCAACATCTCTCATCGAAGCGCCGTGATAGCCATCTTTCGCGAACAATGCTTCCGCAGCATCAAGCATGCGTTCACGCGTAGCCTCACCGGATTTTCTTGGACTGGATCTACGTACACCGGGGACACTAGCTGAGGTCGATCTGTTGCGTTCAGCCGCAGAGGCAGAAACTGTCTTCTTCATCTTTTTACAATAGGCGCATACAACAACGCCTTCAAAATAGTCAACTGGACAAGTGTACGATGATCAACAGCCTACGGTCCATTAACCGCCTTCTTCCTGGGCGAACAGATTCATGGCTAAACGGTGCGCACAGGCCACGTCGAGTTTAACGAATCGGACGCGGCCAAGCGTTCTCACGACCTTCCTTTGTTTGCCTTTGGTTATGAAACAGTCACCAGATGATCCGCAATCCAGTCGGCCATGAAATCCGTGCATAAGGTCATGTTACCTATGCTGCAATGTTGCTCGCCTCCTTCTTCCGCGGAGAATATCTTCAAAACCCGGTCAGGACTGTTGGTGGCTTCTTCATATGTGAGATGCGCGTCGCCCACTGGAACCTGTCGGTCTTGCTCTCCATGAACAATGAGGATAGGGACACGGATACGGTCCAATACCCCGCTCAGGCTGAAGGCGTCGGCTATTTTGGCCGCAGCTTCAATATTGTCTTGTCCGAGCACCCACTGTATATGTTCAAGATATTGCGGAACAGATTTTTCCCCGGCCGAACCAGCAAGCCGCTTGCGAAGCCGTTTCCCCCAGTCGTAATTTGCTCCCCACGCCACACATATGGCAAAACGCGATTCAAAAGCCGCCGCTCGCGGAGCATGATACCCGCCCAGACTGAGGGCTATCATTCCTATAGCATCGCCGCGCACATCCGAGCGGGTCAGTAGGTAGTCGAAGCATGCGCCGGCTGGTTTTTCCGCATCGGGTCCATTATGCAGTCCCAGCTTTCGCAGAGACTCCCCAACGCCAGGGTTATCGACAAGCAGGATCGAAACGCCTCGTTTTCTTAATGCTTCTGGAAAACCTGACAGGAAGAGAAACTCCTTGAGTCCGTCAAGGCCATTGAAGTGCACCATGCAGGGCGCACTCTGCCCCGGCTGCGCAGCGTTGCAAAAGAGGGCAGGCAGCGATGTATCACCGTATGGCACTGAAACGCGCTCACACGCCACACCCGATAACTCTACATACTTGGCGAATGTATCCAGCACACAATCATAGACTTCATCTCTGTTTGGGTCCGTGTGGCTCGGGATACGTTCCGCCGTCATAAACATGATTGAAGCTCGACGATATTTTTCGGCGGCAGTCAACCCATAACCGCGAGCCTGATCCTGCCGCGCCGCTTCCTCAAGCTTCCGGCCTTCTTCCACCCAACCGCGAAAGAAAGCCTGGCTGGCATCCTGGCCATCGCTTGCCAGATCAGCGGCATCGCGCGTGGCTCGATATACCTCATCCATGCACGCGCCCATATCAAGCGCCATGGATAATGACAGGTTTAAAGGATAATTATCCTTGATGTACTCAAACATTACTGCTCCAAATTCTGAATAGAGACAAAGGCTGTGTGGTGACGTGACGGGCGCGGAGAACTCTCCGGTCTGTGAATATCTAATCCAGTTTGATCCCCAACTCGGGAAGCAGCTTCTTGTATAGCGCCACCTCTTTCTCCACGTAAGGCCCGAATTCCTCGGGAGTGCTAACGACGACATCGGATCCCGTCACCTTCAATAGGTTCTGGTACGCCTCTCCCGTAACGGCAATTTTGATCGCCGCATGGATTTGCGCCACGGTTTTTTCCGGTATGCCGGCTGGCGCGTATAGCCCGGTATATGCGGCCACTTCGGCCTCTTCAAGGCCGTTCTCGCGGAAGGTTGGCATATCTGGCCAACTGTCCAGGCGACGCTCCGACGACACCGCCAGGCCGCGTACACGGCCCGATTCAATGAGAGGCCGCGCCGACGACGTGCCGATAAAAATCATGTCGACATGGCCGCCGAGAAAATCGTTGACCGGATTCGCGTAGGGCACATGCAGAAGTTGCACATCCGCATGCTTTGCAAACAGCGCACCCACAATATGCGTCGTATTTCCAGTGCCAAAAGATCCATACGTCAGTGATTCAGGCTCCTTGCGTGCCGCATCGAGCAGCTCCTGCAGTGTCTTGAAGGGGCTGTCCTTGTGCACCAGCAATACAAATCCCTGAGAGCGGCTGAGCAATGAGATCGGTTTGAAATCAGCAACGGTGTCATAAGGCAGGTTTCTATAGAGCCCAGGGTTTGTTGTATGTCCGCCAGATGTGATCAACAGCACCGAACCATCAGCAGGACCACGGGCCGCCTCCGCAGTGCCGATCGTGCCACCAGCTCCTGGCTTGTTAATAACGATAAATGACTTGCCTGTCTCTTCGGCCAAGCCCACCGCCAACGCTCTCGCCCCGCCATCGACGGGATTCCCCGCTGCCAGGGGCACAATAATCTGCACCTTCTGGGGAATGTCCGGATATAGCCCTTCGTTTGCTGAAAAGGCTTGCTGGCCGCCCAATAGCGCCATGGAAATAAAAAATATTCTGAGAATTCGCACGGCCATGTCTCCTTGATTGTGTCGAACATCACAACTTCTGAACCCGGAGAGATCATAGTTTATAACTGTACGATCGTACAAATAAGGAAAACCCTAAGCCTGGGCGCCCAGGCTTGCCGGTCTGCCCGACACAAGCCTGGCGTGCGTCAATCGGCTGTGCTTGCTGTGCATTGTTGAAGGCCGGAGCATCACCTCGAACATCTCATCAGTCGTTGTAACGGCGATGATAGTTTTCCCGGACCAAAAAGCCGGAGCGGGTCAGATATATCAGGGGTGGTCATGCGCCATTCTTGCGCCTTGCCATTCTTTGGCTACGGGCGTGTACAGCCAGAGCAAGCGCTGCCAGAAAAGCGCCGAATGCGCACACAGCAATCCAGCCTGAAGCCTCCCACGCCAGGCTGGCACCAGCCGAGCCCAGGGCGCCACCGATGAACATGCCACTCATCATGATGGCGTTCAGGCGGTTGCGGGCTTCGGGGCGCAGCCCCTGAATGACATGCTGGTTGGAAACTTGTGCGCCTTGCGCACCGAAGTCGATCAGCACAACGCCCGCTATCAGCCCAGCCAACATGCCCCATATTCCAAATACCGCCCAGGACGCGAGTATGGCAATACTGGCCATGCCGATGACGACATGAGGGCCCCTGCGATCCGAGATTCTTCCGGCCAGGGGCGCAAACAGGACGCCGACCGCGCCAATGATGCCGAACAGGCCCGCGACATCCGCACCCAATTGGTAACGGTCTTCCAGGTGCAGGGCCAGGGTGGTCCAGAGCACGCTGAAGGAGCCGAACACACAGGCCTGTATCAGGGTTGCCTGGCGTAGCCGGGGTTCTTCGCGCCAGAGGGTGCCCAGCGATTTAAGCAACTCGATGTAGCGTTCTTGCGTTTTGGGATGGCTTTTGGGCAGTTTGAAAGCCAGCACGATGCCGATGGCGACGGCCATCAGCAGGCCCAGCCAGAACATGGCGCGCCAGCCGAAATGCACGGCAACTGCGCCAGCCAGCGCTCGGCCGAACAGAATGCCACATAGCAGGCCGCTCATGACGACGCCGATTGTGGCGCCACGTCGATGCGGGGCAGCCAGTTCCGCGGCGAACGGCAGGATTTGCTGCGCCACGCTGGAGGCAATTCCCACCAGGGCCGAGGCAAACACCAGAGACCATGCGTCTGGCGCAAGTGCGACGGCAGCAAGAGACACCACCAGTGCGGCGAACTGCGTGAGTATCAGACGCTTGCGTTCGATGCGGTCGCCCAGGGGCACCAGCAGCAGCAAGCCAAGCGCGTAGCCCAGTTGAGTGGTCATGGGCACAAAGCCAGTGACAGCGCGATGCTCAGGGAAGCTGTTGCCGATGACGCCCAGCAAGGGTTGGTTGTAGTAGATATTGGCGACCGCCATGCCACAGGCAATCGCCATGATCAGCGTTAGTCCCCGGCTGATCGATGTGGTGGGGGCGTGAGGCGCTATTTTTGGTTCCGATTGGCCCATCGAGGTTTCCACGGTAGAAGTCGTATCCAATGTGTTCTCCATATTCCTGCTGTTCGGAACAACGGGCGCCTCCGTACCCGCTGATACCGCTTATCAATCGACAGTGAAGCCGATGGCCTTGATGGGCGCCGCCCAGCGTTCAAGTTCCTGCGCCTGTATGCCAACGACGGCTTCCGGTGTTGCATAAGCAGGGCGGTAGGCGAATTGGGTAATGCGTTCTTGCAGCGCGGTTGAGCGCATGGCGGTTTCCAGGGCATTGGTGATGCGCCGTACGGTTTCCGTCGGGATGTTTGCCGGGCCGTACAGACCGATGTAGGCATCTACGACAACATCGATCCCTGACTCCTTGAGTGTTGGCACTTCAGGCGTGAGAGCCGTGCGGGTGGCGCCAGAGGTTGCGAGGATGCGCACTTTTCCGGCTTTTGCCATTTCCAGGGATTCAAGTATGGTGTCGGCCACAACGGGAATCTGGCCGCCCAGCAGGTCATTCATGGCAGGCGCTCCGCCTCGGTAGGCGACATGTTGCAGGTGAGCGCCGGTGGCTCTGCTGACCATTTCTCCTACGAAATGGCCTGGCGTCCCTGCGCCCGATGTGCCGTAATCCGCCTTGCCCGGGTTTGCCTTTGCCCATGCCAGAAAATCGTTGATGCCGCCTTCGGGTGCTGCCGGTCCGGCGGTGATGCCCAGATCAAAGGTGGCTACACGTCCCAGCGGGGTAAAGTCTTTGACGGGGTCGAAATCAAGCTTCTTGTAGATATGCGGATAGACGGTAAAGGGCATGCTGTTTGCCAGAATCAGCGTCAGGCCGTCGGGCTTGGACCTTCTGATTTCGTTCAGCGCCAATTGCTGCCCGGCGCCTGGCTTGTTCTCTACGATGACAGGCTGATTCAATTCTGCCCGCAGGCCATCCGCCAGCGCTCGCCCCACGGCATCGAGAGCGCCGCCCGGCGCGAAGCCGACCAGGAGCCGGATAGGAGCTGAAGCCTGCTGCGCCTGCGCGGTGCCACCTGCAGCCATGCAGGTTCCTGCCAATACAGCAATAAGAATCGATCGACGCACGGTTTTCTCCTTTGGAATAGTTGGGTGTGTCTGGTCATCAAGGGCTACAGCTTGCTGTCGGTACGTTCAGACCGGGCCGGTAAGGGTTTCGGGATGTTCCTGGACGCGGCTGGCTGCGCCGACGACGCCTGGAACCTCGAACAGATTGCCGGTGTCGCCGGTATGCAGGAAGACGACATTGCTGCCGGGGGCGACCTTGCCGCTGCGGACATGGTTCAGCAACCCCGCGAAGCCCTTGCCGGTATAGACGGGGCCCAGGAAGATACCTTCGGCCTTTGCCAATTCTTGAATGGCGGCGCTGCTGTCGGCGGATGGTACGGCGTAGTTCTCGCCGATAAAGCGGTTATCGACCTCGATCTCATTGAGAATGTCCGGAAGTGACGGGGCGGCCATACCGAAAGTGCGGAAGATATGCTGGACGCGCTCGGCAATGATGGCTTCGTTGATCCAGAAATCCGGCTGGTAATGCGAAATGGAGATAGAGCGGAACTTGACCGGATGACCAGTCATCAGCTTGGCGGCCAGCATGCCGGGCAGCGCGGTGCCGGTGCCGGTGGTGTGGTAGATGTAATCCAGCTCCACGCCGGCAGCTTGCGCTTGCTCGATGATTTCCAGGAAAGTGGGCACATGCGCGGCAAAGCCGGAGGGGTAGGCACCACCGGTTGGCACAATCAGCACCTTGCGGCCCTGGGCCTCAAGTTCGGCTTTGCGAACGTTCATGGCGTCCAGCACCCGTTGCTTATCGTCAGGCCTGTTGACATAGGCGCTGCCGGGAGCCGACAGGTAATGGGTCTCCACATCCATCAGTTTATTGAGCAGCAGATTCCCACGGTATTCATCCAGCGCGCCATGGTTGCCTTCGTCCCGAGTCAAGAACAGTATGGGCGTCAGGCCTGCCGCGCGGGCGGCCGTGGCGAATTGCATCCCGGAATTGGTGAAATAGGCTCCTTGCGTGATGATGGTGTCTATGCCGTCCTTTAATGCCTGTCCAATCACCAGTTCGGCCACCCGCATCTTGCTGCCGCTGATGGAGCCTGGCCCTGCCATATCCTCCCGTTTCAAGAAGAGATTGATGCCGCACAGGTGCGACATGTTCTCCAGTTTGTGAAAGGGGGTGGGATAGAAGCCAATACGTTTGCGTGGCAATTGGCTGAAGCGTTGGCGCAGTTCGGTGATTTCCATGCGGTATCCGATGAGCTGGTGATGAACTGGGTTCCATGCTAGAAACGTCGGGTGATGCTGTCTATTGCTGATTTTTGACTGGTCTGTTGCTAAAATTGCAACGCGATGAGGGGCGCCTTGCCTTTCATGGCCAGAGCGGCAAAGGCAAGGAGGGAGCATGCGGCATCTTCAGATCTATCGCTTCATATCGGAAATCGCGCGGCGTGGTTCCATACGCGGAACCGCCGAGCAACTGCACATCACGCCATCAGCCCTGACCAGAAAAATCCAGGATTTTGAAGAGGAACTGGGTACGACTATTTTTGAGCGCCTGCCACAAGGCATGCGTTTGAATGAGGCCGGCGAGCTACTGTTGCGGCACATCAGAAATCAGAATGCGGATTTTGAGCTTCTGCGCACGCAGCTTTCCGAACTTGCCGGTGTGCGTCGAGGCCATGTGTCCCTGGCTTGCTCGCAAGCGTTTATTGACAGTGTGCTGCCGGATGAAATCGCCGCATATCGCGCACGCTATCCCAAGGTTTCGTTCTCGGTGGAGGTGCGTGACAACCTGCTTGGCATACGTGCTCTGGCCAGCTATGAAGCGGATCTCGCCTTGCTGATCGATCCACCGCCTTCGCCCGATATCCAGGAATTGCTTGTGAAGAAACAGCCTCTATGCGTCGTGGCAAGCAAATCACACCCGCTCGCTGCCATGGAGACCGTGCGTTTGAAGGACTGCCTTGAGTACGCTGTTGCTATGCCCAACGAGTTGCTGGCGATTCGTGAACTGCTCAACGAGGCCATGTATCAGCAGCAGCTTGAAGCGATGATCGCTGTCGAGTCGGGTTCGCTGGAGTTCCTGCGCAGTTTTGTCTTGCGGGAATCCGCAGTGACTTTCCAGCCGCTTAGCGGCATACCGCGTGCGGATGAGCGCATAAGGGCAATACCCATTAGCACCGAAGATATTGATCCCATCCGTGTCGTATTGGCACAGCTCAAGGGAAGGGTATTGTCGGTGGCGGCAGATAAGTTCGTCGAACAGCTAGGTAATCATTTGTCCGATTTGACTTAGCGGCTTGGGCGTGGACACCGTTGCGTCAGGAAAGTTTTTTGCAGTTGATTTCGCCATAGAGGGGAAGGTGGTGGAGCACGAAGGCCCAACCGCGAAGTGGGGGCTCTGTAATGGCGTTTGGGCTAGCGTTTCCGTGGTATCAGCTTTCCGGCTTCATGAGCACTGAATAGCGATCCACATACTCGTCTGCGACCTCAAGTAGAGCAACCAAAAATTTTTGGGCCAGAATCGAAATAGGGCGTCCCTTAGATAATAAAGCGCGAGGGCTAAGCTGGATAACGGGCTTGAACGGGCGCATAACCAAATGCGGAAATGCCCCGGTAAGCATCATGAATCCATCTACTAGCGCTATCCCCGATCCTGCATGGACGAGCGCGTAAGCCGCCTGCGCTTGGTTAACGGTGTACTGGACAACACCGCTCCCGCGATGGGTACCCAAAGCATTTCTGATTGCACGTCCAGTCGGGCGGTCCTCTCCATAAGTGATGATAGTTTCGCCCGTCAGGTCGGCTGCGGTAATGTGTGATGCGGACGCCAGCCGATGATCATGACGCATGACACAAACCAAATCCATTCGGCAAAGTTCGGTCATTTCAAAGTCTGTCCGAGTTTCACTAACATCGATTACACCGATATCTGCCTCGTTGTTGGACACTGCGGTCATCACTTCTCGTGTGGACATCGCCCGAAGTTCGATAACCACTCGGGGATGATTGGCCCGAAAACAATTGACGGCACTAGAAACGATTGTTGGCATGATGTTGCCAGTGCTGGCCACGGACATGCTGCCTTCATGGCCATCGCTCAACGCCTTGATGAATTGCTGAATAGTTTCCGCCTGGCCAAAAAGCTGATCCAGATACGGAATCAGGGCTTCCGCTTCTGGGGTGATCATTAAACGGCCATTGATACGTTTGAACAGAGCAAGTTTCAACTGATGCTCGACTAAATGCAATGTCTTGGTGACCGCTGGCTGCGAAACGTGAAGCACACGGGCTGCTGCAGATACGGATCCATAGCGGGCGACAGTTCTGAAGACGTGTAGATGTCGGAAATTAACCATAACTTTTAGTTTTCAATATGCGTCATTTTTTATATTAGACGGAATATTGGGTGGCCGCTAGACTGGCGTCAAATACTCAACCGCCCACTAGGAGGGCTGACAATGGTCCAGAGGCAAATAATCAATAGCTTTCTTTGTTTCTCAGTTGCGTTGTTTGCGGCCGGAGAAGCCAATGCACAAGATTTCCCCAGTGCTCCCATCGAGATGGTCGTCCCCTATTCTTCTGGAGGAACGACGGATGCAATGGCGCGATTAGTGGGGAAGAGGGTCTCCGAGATTTTGCAGGTGCCGGTCGTTGTGATCAACAAACCTGGGGCGGGTGGCGCAATAGGCACGTCATATGCACTTTCCCATTCTGATGGGTACCGAGTCTTCACAGCCGGAAACTCTAATCTTGGCACTTTGCTTGCGGGTAAGGCCAAGGCTCCGTATACGCTAGACGATGTTGCAGGTTTAGCGCGAGCCGCGATGCTCCCTTTCATGATAGTGACCAAGAAGGGGCGTTTCGATAGCCTTGCCAGCCTAGTCAAGGAATCGCACGAGAGACCGGAAGCTTTGACCTTCAGTTCTTGGGGAGCAGAAAGCTCTGGACACTTTTATGGGGAAATATTGGCGCAAGCTACCAGCTCGAAGTTTCTCCATATTCCCTATGATGGCGCGGGGAAGGCGGTTCTGGCAGTAGCTGGCGGGCATGTAGACTTTATCGCTGGAGCAGTTCCAACCGTAAGTGAACAGATTCGCTCCGGCGTTCTAACCGCACTTGCCTATACGGGTGAAGAGCGTCACCCTGATTTCCCTGATATTCCCACAGTTAAAGAACTGGGATACGCCGCTGCTACATATTCGAGCTTCGAGGGATTCGCTACCAGCGCCAAGACTTCAAGCGAGCATCTCCAAGTGTTAATGCGGGCATTTAGGGAAGCAATAGCAGACCCGGAAATTCAAGACAGTCTCAGAAAACTTGGGCTTGGAGCCGGCTATCTGGATGGCATCGAATACGACCGATTTCTCCGGCGCAATCTAGAGTCGCTTCGACAAATAGCAGTCAAAACTGGAATTAAAGAATAAAAGATCCGGGTGGGTTGGAAGCCCTCTGCGAAGGAAGCAATCGTCGTCTTGCCCTGGAGCTGGAGATTGGCTGGTAGGGCGCCTGGCAGGCTGTTTAATTTAAAGCTGTATCTAAAAGTTTTAGTCGAAATGGTAGATCATGCAAAAAACTGTTAGCTATGAATGGATAGATCAACGCTATCCGCGAGATGTGAACCAGCGCATCAAACAAATTGAAGCAGAGCCTCTGCCCAGTTCAACAGGGGCTTTGCTAAATGAAGCAGCCGCTGAGTCTGGTGATCGCGTGGCGTTGCACTACATACCGACAGGTGAAGAGCTTACGTATTCAATGCTTCTCGATCGCGTCAATAAACTCGCAAATGGATTACATAAGATTGGTATTGGGAAGGGCACCCATGTCGCCGTTATGTTGCCAAACGGCCTGGAATTCCCAATCACATGGCTGGCGCTAGGACGGATCGGTGCGGTAATGGTGCCGGTGAACATTTCATACACCGGGCGAGAACTGGATTATCTGGTGAACGATGCGGATGCTGAGTTTATTATCATGGCAGAGCAGTATCTCCCAGTGCTTGATGCAATGGCAAAGAGACCCGCCGCGATCGCTGAGGACCGAATAGTGGTGCTTGGTGAACCCAGGCGTTTACAGCACTCATGGAGCGAGCTCCTTGATACGGGATCAGATCTTCTCCCTACGATAGAAAGCGTCGGCCTGAATGATCTGTGCAATATTCAGTATACGTCCGGAACCACTGGCTATCCTAAAGGGTGTATGCAAGAGCATCGTTATTGGCTAACGATCGGCAAAGTGATGTCTTCGCGGGACGGCCTTCGATATGAGAGGCTTTTAACATCCACGCCGTTCTACTATATGGATCCCCAATGGCTGGTGTTGATGACTTTCTACCAGCGCGGCACGCTTTTCATGGCCCAGAAACAAAGTGCGTCTCAGTTTACGGGTTGGCTGCATAAGTATCGAATCCATTTTTGCCAACTTCCTGGTGAGGCGGTTTATAAGCAGCCAATAAAGAGCATCGATGCCAGGAATGAAGTTCGTCGCGCCAATGTGTCGGGCGTTAGATCCTCAGTGCATGAAGACATTGAAAGAAGGTTTAACCTCAACGCACGCGAGTCTTATGGCATGACGGAAATTGGTTCCGGCCTGTTTGTACCTATCGATAACGATAATATGGTTGGTTCAGGCTCTTGCGGGCGACCCTCACCCTTTCGAGAATGTCGAGTTGTCGATGGTGAACTGCAAGTACGTGGTCCGGGGATATTCCTGGGTTACTACAAAAAGCCGGATGCAACTAAAGAAGCAATTGACGAGAACGGTTGGTTTCGAACCGGAGATACCTTCCAGCAGGACGAAGATGGCTGGTTCTACATTGTTGGCCGCATGAAGGACATGGTGCGTCGGAGTTCGGAAAACATACCGGCTCGCGAAGTGGAGGCGGTTCTCATGTCGATGCCGGAAATCGCAGACGCTGCGGTTTTGCCTGTTCCAGATCCAATGCGCGGTGAAGAGGTCAAGGCATATGTCATTCTTCAATCAAATCTTACTGTGTCTGATGTGCCGCCGGAACGTATTGTTGAATACGCTCGCACCCAATTGGCTCCCTTCAAAGTCCCACGATACATAGAGTATAGAAAGGATCTGCCAAGAACACCGACGAATAAAGTTAGAAAAAATATTCTTAAAACGGAAAAAACCGACATTCGCCTTGGCAGTTGGGACCGAGTCCAGAATCGTTGGCATGATGAGAAATTGATTTAAAAAGTGAAAAGCATAAATTATGAAACTGATTGACATCAATAGTCGCCCTCCACTTCCGGCATTTGGGTCCAAAGGCTCTCATCTTTCAAATTACAGGCGTGTATACGAGGCAAGTGAATCGAAAGTTCATGAAAGCCTTTCCGAATACTTGGAGATGTATGAGTCATTGCAATGTGAGCATGTGATTATTAAAGCCAAGGACGTAGAGACTACATTTGGCGTGAAAATATCAAATGAAGAGGTTGCCCAGTTCTGTCGGGAGCATGGCCCGCGCTTCATAGGGTGGGCTGGAGTTGATCCGAACAAAGGAAAGATAGCGGTAGAAGAGCTGCACTATGCCGTACGAGAGTTGGGATTGCGTGGTCTTAATTTGCAGTGTTTCGAGCATAAAACAGCAATAAACGATCCGAAGATGTACCAGCTCTATCATGCTTGCGTCGAACTAGATATCCCAGTAGGAATTCATTGTGGGGTCAACTTTTCCACCGACTGTTTGATTTCGTCCGGTAGGCCCTATCTCCTTGATGAAGTAATGGTGAACGTCCCTGGCCTGCGTGTTCTTGCTGCCCCCCCTGGCTGGCCTTGGGTACATGAATTGATCGCAGTGGCGTGGCGGCATAGCAATCTTTACATAGGGTTGTCGGCTGTGCGTCCTAAGTATTTAACCAAAGTTGGGTCGGGCTATGAGGGATTAGTCGCTTACGGAAGCAGTGTGCTTCAGAACCAGATCGTTTTTGGAAGCGCCTATCCTATGCAGCCCCTGGGCCGCGCCGTAGATGAAATGAAAACATTACCTCTTACAGAGGAAGTGCTTAGAAAGTGGATGTATGAAAATAGCGCCCGCTTGCTACGAGTTTCAGGAACCGGCAAGACCGCCTGCACCGCCGCCACTGTCGGAGCGGGGTAGCGTCTACTTGTTAGCGCGTGGCAAACCTACACTGATAGTTCGAATAACTTGATTTAGGCATGCACCTTATGTCGAGCTCGATATAAGGTGCACGTCGGACGCCACTTCTGCGACATTCACGAAAAGCGGCCATCGGCCATCACGACGCGCGCGCTGGAAACCAGCGCCGCACTCTATCGAATCGAAGCTGATATTCGTAACTATTCGGTGAACACCATCTTGTAAACCTGTTGAAAGAGTAATCTGACTATCCGTTCTTGCGCAAGAAGCCCCGCGAAAAATTCCCTCAACTCTCAGCTGACGTCCTCAAAGAACCCGAGCAGCGCAGTATCTCTTCGAGAAAGGCTTTGATGGCAGGGTGATTTCTTTCGCCGATTCGATAGGCAACCGAGATGTTGCGTCGAACCATTGGCTGCAGTGGTACGGTTTTAGTGCCCTTGATTTTGCTGGTTAGCAACAGCCCTGGCGCCACGGAAACAGAGCATCCATATGCAACCATTGCCGAGGCCATTTGAAAGCCGGCGCAGGCAGCGTTCAGTTTGGGCTCAAAGCCGCTTTGCCGGCACAGATTCAATACAAATTCGCCATATGCGCTGGAGGTCGCGTCCAGCGCCCACTGCTCGTCACGCAGATCGGATAAGGAAATATGGCGCTTACCCGCCAAAGCATGTTCAGTGGGCAATAAAGCATACAGAACGTCCTCGGTGAGTGGAATGCTTTCCACACCGGTTTGTTCCTTTTCATGCCCTGAAGATAAATTGTCTATAAGAGCCGCATCCACTCGCCAGGACCGGAGCGCGGCCAGGCCGTCTGTTGGCTCCATTTCTTCCAGCCTGATATGCAGGCGGGGAAATTTGCGCTTGAGTTCCTTCAGCGTCGGTGGCAGTACCACGCATGCTATGGAGGGAAACGCTGCGACTCTCAGCTCCCCGGCGATTTCTTTGCGAAGCTGAGCCATTTCGGATTTCGCTTCCTCCAGCACAACCATGACTCGTTCCGCATATTCGACCAGAGCCTGACCTGCCGGGGTGAGCACAACGCCCCGGCCACGGCGCTCGGTAAGCGAGACACCAGCCTCGATCTCCAGCTGGGAGATCTGCTGAGAGACGGCTGACGGCGACAGAAACAGCGCGTCGGCGGTGGCTGCCATCGTCCCG
>Ga0182749_1000246_pt1 | contig 55032 bp, 48 predicted proteins | sample eDN3rd37CKraftMG_FD_128875 | JGI IMG/M metagenome (GOLD analysis project Ga0182749, IMG submission 128875) | Enriched Miracle-Growth compost microbial communities from Emeryville, California, USA - eDNA 3rd pass 37_C Kraft MG (version 2) (version 2) ...
AGGGCACCGCCGAGGTGGTGCGCGACGATGAGACGAAGATCGTGCACGAGAACGAATCGATCTATCTCCCCATCGGCTCGGTCCACCGCATGGCCAACCCCGGCAGGATCCCGCTCGAGCTGATCGAGGTCCAGGTCGGCTCCTACCTCGGCGAGGACGACATCCTCCGATTCGACGACGTGTATCAGCGAAGCTGACCGTCGATGAGCGATCCGCGCCTGTCACTTGCCGTGCGGCTGGCCGGCATCGCCTGCGAGGCCGGCGCCGTCATCCTGGCGAGCGCGCGCACCCCGCGCTTCAAGCCCGACGGCTCGCCCGTCACCGAGGCGGACCGCGACGCGCAGGGCGTCATCTGCGACCGCCTCGCCGACGTGCTGCCCGGCGTCGCCGTCCTCGCCGAGGAAACGTTCGAGGCCAAGGCGGCGCGGCCGATGCCGGCGCAGTTCGTGCTGGTCGACCCGCTCGACGGCACGCGCGAGTTCGTCGCCGGACGCGGCGAATACACCGTCAATATCGCGCTGATCGAGGCTGGCGTGCCCGTGGCCGGCTGCATCTATGCGCCGGCGCTCGGCCGGCTCTATGTCGGCGCCGAGGCTGCCTATGCCGCGGATGTCGCTCCCGGCGCCGCCGTGGCCCCGGAAAGCCTGCGGCCGATCCGCACGCGGCCCTATCGGCCGGAGGGGCTGCACGCGCTGGTCAGCCGCTCGCACCTCGACGCCCACACCGAGACGCTGCTTGGAACGCTGCCCGTCGCGTCGCGCGAGGCCATCGGATCGTCGCTGAAATTCTGCCTGATCGCCGAAGGCAAGGCCGACGTCTATGTCCGCTGCGGCCCGACCATGGAGTGGGACATCGGCGCCGGCCACGCGGTGCTGACCGCCGCCGGCGGCCGCGTGCTCTCGCGCGACGGCGCGCCGATGACCTACGGCAAGTTCGCGGCCGGCTACCGCAACGACGGGTTCGTCGCGTGGGGCCGCGAGGCGCTGGGGCATTAGCCCGGAGCAGCCTCTAGGACGTCAGCCGCGCGATCAGCGGATAGCTGCGGCCGATGCCGTGTCGATCGAGCCAGCCATCCAGCCCGAACACGTGGCCGGCCTGCTTGGCGATCAGGAGCGAGAGAACGCCCGCATAGACGATGTGATAATCGAGCAGGAAATTGTTGGTGTCCTCGATGTAAGGGAAGTCCATGTGCGCGGTCCAATAGACCAGCATCAGCAGGATGCCGAAGGCGGCGCTCACCCGGACCATGAGGCCGACGAGCAGCGACAGGCCGATCAGCAGGTGGCCATAGGACACCAGAAACGTGATCAGCGGCGCCCATGCGGGCGTGGTGAAGACCGCGTAGACGTCGTGGAACGTCTTGGTGTGGCTCAGGAAGCCCGCCACCGAAAACGTCGGATCGAAGACCTGGTGGGACGCCGCGTACAGAAATGTCCACGCCATGGCGAAACGGAAGAACAGCAGGATCGCGCGGTCGAAGGCTGACTGTTGCACGGCGAGGCTCCTCTCCATCATGCGATGTGACTTTGACGGGGGCCGCGGCCGCGCGCGTTGATCTGGCTCAACGGGGCTTGGCCTCACGCGTGAAATATCGCGGCACCGGACCCACGCGCGTCACCGGTACACCTCGGACGCCAAATGCCGTGAAAAATCACAGGGGGAATGGTGGGCGCGACAGGGATCGAACCTGTGACCCCTTCCATGTCAAGGAAGTGCTCTCCCGCTGAGCTACGCGCCCTGAAAAGTCCGGGGGACTGCTATATCGGCTCCCCCGCCCGCCCGCAAGCAGCCGGCGGGGTCAGGCGGCTGCCAGCATCTTCTGGACCTCGTTGACGAGGTCGCGCAGGTGGAACGGCTTGGACAGCACCTTGGCCTGCTTGGGCGCGGTCGAATCCGGGTTGAGCGCCACGGCGGCGAAGCCGGTGATGAACATGATCTTGATGTCGGGGTCGAGCTCGGCCGCCCGGCGCGCCAGTTCGATGCCGTCCATCTCCGGCATCACGATGTCCGTGAGCAGGAGCTCGAATGGCTCCTCGCGCAGCCGCTGATAGGCCGACAGCCCGTTGTCGTAGGAAATGACGTTGAAGCCCGCGTTCTGCAGCGCCTTCACCAGGAAGCGGCGCATGTCGGTATCGTCTTCAGCCAGAAGGATTTTACTCATCGACAAAGTCTCTACGGCCCCTGCGAGGCGGGAAAAGCGAGGCCCCAGAGCCGCCGGCCCCCGAGCGAAGTCCCCGGCCGCCAATAAGCCCGATCCCGGGTAAATACCGGGTGAACTCGGCGATTTCCCCGCCTCGGAGGGATTATAGGATGCGGGTAATGCCTACCACCATGTAAAGTGATATGAAACGAGCCTCGTTCACCCGCCCCGTGTGTGGAATGATCCTCCGGCAATGAGCGAACCGCGCGACGCACTCGATCCACCGTTCGAGATCATCGAGCCCGCGCAGGTGCGCGGTCCCGTCGTCTTCAACTCGCCGCACAGCGGCAACGTCTATCCGCAGGCGTTCCTGGCCGCGGCCCAGCTCGACCTCGCGACCCTCCGCCGCTCCGAGGACACCTTCGTCGACGAGCTGTTCCAGGACGTGGTGGGGCGCGGCTTTCCGCTGATGCGGGCGCATTTCCCGCGCTGCTACGTGGACGTGAACCGCGAGCCCTACGAGCTCGATCCGCGCATGTTCGAGGGCCGGCTGCCGTCGTTCGCCAACACCCGCTCGATGCGGGTGGCCGGCGGCCTCGGCACCGTGGCCCGCGTGGTCGGCGACGCCCAGGAGATCTACGACCAGCGCATCCCGGTGGACGACGCGCTGCGGCGCATCGAGGGCCTCTACAAGCCCTACCACCGGGCGCTGCGCCGGCTCGTCACCCGCACCCACCGCGACTTCAGGACCGCCGTGCTGGTGGATTGCCACTCCATGCCTTCGGCGGCCAACGCCCGCGACGAACGCCCGCGCGCCGATTTCGTGATCGGCGACCGCTACGGAACGAGTTGCGCCGCCGCCGTCACCGACACCATCGAGACCGCGCTGCTCGCGCTCGGCTACAGCGTCAGCCGCAACAAGCCCTACGCCGGCGGCTTCATCACCGAGCACTACGGCGACCCGCCGGCGGGGCTGCATTCCGTGCAGCTCGAGATCAACCGGGCGCTCTACATGGACGAGCGGCGCTACGAGCGCTCCCCGGGCTTCGCCGAGGTCGCGCGGCACATGATCGTGCTGGCGGAACGGCTCGCGGACATTCCGCTCGACGAGCTGCGGCCCTATCGCGCCGCCGCAGAATAATTCTCCCGCCGAAAAGAAAGAGGCCGCTTGCGGGTGCAAGCGGCCCAAGTCTAGGGAGGAAACGCCCAAGGAGGGCGGCAGTAGCTCGAAGAGCTACCGCACCGCAGCAATATGCAGGTGCAGCGCACACAAAGCAAGAGGTCTGTGACATCTTCCGCCGGAAATTTTACGTTTCGGCAACGCTTTTAGTAACATAATACCAAAAAATCGAGCATCGGTTGCCGAATGGAGACCCTTTCGATAGCCGTGGTGCGCTCGGCGCAGGGAAACCCATGACCGCGGTCGATTTCACGCGTTTCGTCCACGATTTGGCGGATGCCTCGGGGGACGCTATCCGGCCGTTCTTCCGCACCTCGCTCGGCGTCGAGGACAAGAGCCACGGTGCAGGCTTCGACCCGGTGACCGCCGCCGACCGCGCGGCCGAAGCGGCCATGCGCGCCCTGATCCGCCGCACCTTTCCGACCCACGGGGTGATCGGCGAGGAGTTCGACGACGAGCGCACCGACGCGGAATACGTCTGGGTGCTCGACCCGATCGACGGCACCAAGTCCTTCATCAGCGGCATGCCGGCCTGGGGCACGCTGATCGCGCTGCTGCGCGCCGGCGAGCCGGTCTACGGCCTGATGCACCAGCCCTTCATCCGCGAGCGGTTCTTCGGCGACGGCAGGACCGCGCGCTATCGCGGTCCGGCCGGCGAGCGCATGCTCGGCGTGCGCGCCTGCGGCCGGATCGAGGAGGCGGTGCTGTTCACGACCAGCCCGCTGCTGATGAACGAAGCCGACCGGGCCGCCTTCGGTGCGGTCGAGCGGCGCGCCAGGCTGTCGCGCTACGGCGGCGACTGCTACGCCTATTGCATGGTGGCCGCGGGCCATGTCGATCTCGTGATCGAGACCGGGCTCAAGCCCCACGACGTGGCGGCGCTCGTCCCCATCATCCGCGGGGCCGGCGGCATCATGACCACCTGGGAGGGCGAGCGCGCGGAGCATGGCGGGCGCATCATCGCCGCCGGCGACCGGCGCGTGCACGAGGCCGCGATGCGGCTGTTGCGGGGCGACCCTTCCGTCTAGGGCGACATTCGCCCGCCACCCCTGGAGCTCCGATGCCGAGACTGGCGACACTCTCCAAAGCCGCGGCGCTTGCCTGCCTGGCGGCCATCGTCGTGCTGTCGCTGGTCCCCGGCAGCGAGCGGCCGCACACCGGGTTTTCGGATTTCTGGGAAAACTTCGCCGCCTATTTCATCTGCGCCGCGCTTCTCGCGGCCAAGGCGCCCCGCTGGGGCCGCGTGATGCGCATCGCAGCAGCGCTCTGCGCCTGCTCGGTCATCCTGGAGACGCTGCAGAACTTCATTCCCGGCCGCGTCCCGGATCCCGCCGACGTGGTGTCGAACGGCCTGGGCGCGCTCGCCGGCGCCGTCGTTGCGACGGCGATCGCGACGGCCCTGAAGCCGCGCGCGTGACTGTCACGCGGGGATCGCTCCGCCGCACCCGCCGATGGCGGCGCACGGTCGGTCAGCCGAACAGCGGCGTGCCGGGAACGAAAGCGTCGAACGCGGCCCAGAACTGCTCGCGGTAGCTGTCCTGCTCCTGCAGGAGCTCGTGCATGGCGCCGGGGACGACAAGATGCGCGCCGGCGCGCAAGTGGATCGCGAACTCCTCGATCGCCGGCGTCGAGACGACCTTGTCGCGGCCCGCGGCGACGATGAGGATCGGCTGGCGGATGCGCTCGGGATAGCCGGGCGTCATGAACTCCTTCGTCGCCCGGAACATGGAGTCGACCCAGGCGAAGGTCGGCCCGGCGATGGCCAGGTCCGGTTCCGCCTCGAGCACGGCGGCCGTGCGCGCATAGCGCACCGGATCGGAGGTCAGCACGTTGCCCACGAACGGCCGGCTGCCGGGAAGCTGGCGGCTGCCGCCCGGGACGTAGCGGGTGCCCAGCCCCAGCAGCCGGGCCGCCGTGCACAGCGGCGGCGCCAGCCCCCCCAGCGGCAGCGCGATCAGCTTGAGAAGCGGCGCTGTGAACACCATGCGGTCGAACCAGCGCTCGTTGCGGGCCGCCGCGCGCAGCAGCACCACCGCGCCGGTCGAATGGCACAGGGCGAAATGGGGCGGCGGACAGTCCGGCAGCACGATCTCGCGCATGAAGGTCTCGAGGTCGGCGTCGTATTGCGCGAAGCTGCGCACGTGCCCTTTCAGCCGGTCGGGCAGCAGCCGGTCCGAGAGCCCCTGGCCGCGCCAGTCGAGGGTGGCGACGGCGAAGCCGCGCTCCCGCAGGTCGCGCACCGTCTCGTAATACTTCTCGATGAACTCCGTGCGCCCCTGGAAGATGCACACCGTGCCCTTGCGGCCGGGCGGCGGAGCCCAGCGGGCGGCGCGCAGGTTGACGCCATCCGGGGTCCTGATCGAGGCCAGGACCGCCCCTTCGGGCACGGGATTGGCGGGCACGGAGACGAGCTTCATGAGGAGGGCCGAGACGGAGGGACGACGCGCGGATACGGACCGCAGAATGTCCTAAATTGTTGAACAGGAAAAGATTTCAGCGGCGTTCCGGCGCCCTCTTGCACGGTTTGCGGCTCTTCCCATCTAAATTCTGCGCAGGCCGGACGGCTGCGCACGAACGGCTTGGCCATCCGGCGGGCCGCTTCGCATGTCGCTCAACCCCAGGAGGATATGCAATGCGTACTTTCGATCTTGCTCCGCTTTACCGCTCCACCGTCGGCTTCGACCGGCTGTTCTCCATGCTCGACAACGTTGCCGGCTTCGACAGCGCACCGAGCTACCCGCCTTATAACATCGAGCGCACTGGCGAGAACGCCTACCGCATCTCGCTCGCGGTTGCCGGCTTCTCCGAGCCGGAGCTTTCCATCGTCGCGAAGGAAAACACGCTGACGATCAAGGGCGAGAAACAGACGAAGGCCGACGAACATAAGGGCGAGCTGCTCTATCAGGGCATCGCCGCCCGCGCCTTCGAGCGCGTGTTCCAGCTCGCCGAGCATGTCGAGGTGAAAGGCGCCTCGCTTGAGAACGGCCTGCTCCACGTCGATCTCGTGCGCGAGGTCCCCGAGGCTAAGAAGCCGCGCCAGATTGCCATCGGCAGCGGCAGCGCCAAGGCCGTGGAAACGAAGGCTGCCGCCTGAGGCTTCCCCTCCCCAGCCCAAACGGCAAGCCTGACGAGAGCGCCCCGGATCGTGTCCGGGGCGCTCTTTCGTTCCGTGCCATCTCATTCCGGGTCGGCTGAGGCTGGTCCTATTCCAGCGGCGCGGCCGGCGGCACCGGCGGCAGGCCCGGCTTGGCCTGCGGCGCGGCGGCCGCGTCGGGTCTGGCGGCCCTCGGCGCGACCGGCGCCGGGATCGACTTGCCGCGCCCGGGCACGGCGTCCCCGGTCGAGGCCGCAGCCTGGGCAGGCGGCGACTGCGGCGGCTTCGCCTGTGCGTCCTCCGGTTTCGGCGGCTGCGCCGGCTTGGCTCGCGCGTCTTCCGATGCCGGCTGCGGCGACGGGGCCGGGGCTGCGGTCACCGGCGCGTTCGGCGCGGCCGCCGCGGGCCTGGCCCTGGGCGCCGGCGCGCGCGAGGCCACCGCGGGCCGTTTCGGCGGCGGAGGAGCCATGCGCGGCGGCGGTGCCGCCATCGGCTCGTCGTCGGGAAGCAGCGCGCCGTAGCGCGGCCCGTAGTGCCCGGGATAAGGCCCGGGCGGCGGGCCATAGTCCTCGCGCGGCGGGCCATAGGCCAGGGCGGGCGGAAGATCGATCACGTCGAGGATGCGGCCGCTCCGCGCGTCGACGGTGACGCGCACCGGCACGCCCTCGTCGTCGCGCGCGCGGATCACGTAGACCGGCCCGCGCCGCACCGGCCGTCCGTCGGGCTCGAGCTGCACCGAGCGCAGGATCGTCGCCACCTCGTAGGGCGGCACGCCCCAGGCCGCGGGCGGCGGCGGCCCGGGCGGGCCGATGTCCGAGGCGTGCGCCATGGGCGCGAGCGTCGAAACTGCGACCAGTGTCGCGAAGGCGGCAATCCGTGTCATGACAGCATCCCCGTATCGACGGTTATCGACGGCCGGATTCATCCGGCGCCCCGCGGCGAATGAATGGTGCGATTGAGGCGGCGGCGCGGCGTTTCAGCCGCGCGCCAGCGCGATGAAGCGCTCGACCTCGGCTTCGGCGGTCGCGAAGGACGTGACCAGCCGCACCAGGACGGAATCGCCCGAGTCGAGGCCGGCGCGATGACGGACGTAATAAGACGCGCCGGCGCCGGTCAGCCGCTCGTGCACGGCGCGCGGCAGCAGCGCGAACACGATATTCGCCTCGACCGGCCATACCGGCGCGACGCCCGCCGCTGCGAGGCCCGCGCCGAGCCGAGCCGCCATGGCGTTGGCGTGGCGGGCGAGATCGAGCCACAGGCCGTCGGCGAGGAAGGCCTCGAACTGCGCGGCGACGAACCGATGCTTGGAGACGAGATGGCCGCTGCGCTTGCGCCGCTCGGCCATGCCCGCGGTGCGCGTCTTGTCGAAGAACACCACGGCCTCGGCCGCCATGGCGCCGCCCTTGGTGGCGCCGAAGGAGAGCACGTCCACGCCCCCCTTCCAGCTCGCCTCGGCCGGCGTGACGCCGAGCGCCGCCACCGCGTTGCCGAAGCGCGCCCCGTCCATGTGAAGCGCCATGCCATGGCCGTGGGCAAAGGCCGCCAGCGCCGCGATCTCCTGCGGCCGATAGACGGTGCCGGCTTCCGTCACCTGGGCCAGCGAGACCACCGATGGCGTGACGTGATGCGGGCCGCCCCATTCCGCGCTGTCGAAGGCCGCCTCGAGCCCCGCCGGATCGAGCTTGCCGTCGGCGCCGTCGAGCGGGACGAGCTTGAGGCCGCCGCCGAAGAACTCCGGCGCGCCGGCCTCGCTGGTGGTGATATGCGCGTCGCGATGGCACAGGACCGCGCCCCACGGCGGCGACAGTTGCGCCAGCGGAAGGGCATTGGCCGCTGTGCCGGTCGTCACCAGATAGACCGCGACGTCGCGCTCGAAGACACGGGAGAACGTCGCTTCGACCCGGCGGGTGACCGTGTCGTCGCCGTAGCCGAGCGCGAAGCCGGCATCGGCGCCCCGGAGCGCGTCGAGAATGGCGGGCGCGACCCCCGCCGCGTTGTCGCTGGCAAAGTTCATGCTTGTCGTTCCATGGGGCTGCGCGCGCGTTGCGCCGGCACCGAACACGAGAAGCGGGAGGGCCGCAAGACGATGTCATCGCGCTTGACGTTTGCCGTGGCGCGACGGGAAAATTTCCCTGTCGCGAACTCTTGTGTCCATGGCAGAATTTTGGCATGGTCAGTTAGGACAGCATTGCTGTCCCAGTTGGCGATATGAGCGCGCACGCGGAGGCAGCAGCCTCCAGGGCGGAATCTCGCAAGTAGAAACCGCGCGCGCTGCAACGGCCGTTTGAAGCGCCGGTCATCGGCAGGGGACGGACGTTCGCTTACGAAAGAGCTGGCCCTCGCACCGCGCCCTTGAAAGGCACGCGGCGGGGGATGGCGCACGGAGGATCAAGGCCCTCCCGAACGGAGGCGAGGTGTAGGATGCGTACTGCGAGGAACGACGCTGCCGATCCCGGCCTGCCGCCCGCTCGTGGGCTCTACGACCCCGCGCTCGACAAGGATTCGTGCGGCGTCGGCTTCATCGCCAACATCAAGGGCCGCAAATCCCACCAGATCGTCGAAGACGCGCTGACGATCCTGCTCAACCTCGAGCATCGCGGCGCGGTCGGCGCCGACCCGCGCGCCGGCGACGGCGCCGGCATCCTGGTGCAGATTCCGCACGCCTTCTTCGCCCGGGTGACGAAGGAGCTCGGCTTCACGCTGCCGGCGCCCGGCGACTACGCCGTGGGGCAACTGTTCCTGCCGACGGATGACGCGCGCTGCGACGAGATCGTGGCGATCTATGCCGAGGAGGCCGCGCGCGAGGGCATGACCGTGCTCGGCTGGCGCGACGTGCCGACCGACAATTCGACGCTGGGCGAGACCGTCAAGCCCACCGAGCCGCGCCACAGGCAGGTATTCCTGTCGCGCCCGGCGCGCTGCAAGACCGAGGACGAGTTCGAACGCCGGCTTTACATCCTGCGCAAGGCGATCTCGGGCGTGCTCTACAGCCGCTACGCCCGCGCATCATCCGGCTATTACCCGGTGTCGATCTCCTGCCGCACGGTGATCTACAAGGGCATGTTCCTCGCCGACCAGCTCGGCACCTACTATCCCGACCTGCACGCGCCCGACTTCGAGTCCGCGCTGGCGCTGGTGCACCAGCGGTTCTCCACCAACACGTTCCCCACCTGGTCGCTGGCGCACCCCTACCGCTTCGTCGCCCACAACGGCGAGATCAACACGCTGCGCGGCAACGTCAACTGGATGGCGGCGCGCCAGGCGTCGGTGTCCTCGCCGTTCTACGGCGACGACATCGCGAAGCTGTGGCCGATCTCCTACGAGGGCCAGTCCGACACCGCCTGCTTCGACAACGCGCTCGAATTCCTTGTGCAGGGCGGCTATCCGCTCGCGCACGCGGTGATGATGATGATTCCCGAGGCCTGGGCGGGCAATCCGCTCATGGACGAGGAGCGCCGCGCCTTCTACGAATATAACGCCGCGCTGATGGAGCCGTGGGACGGTCCGGCCGCCATCGCCTTCACCGACGGCCGCCAGATCGGCGCCACGCTCGACCGCAACGGCCTGCGCCCCGCGCGCTACTACGTCACCCGCGACGACCGCATCGTCATGGCCTCCGAGATGGGCGTGCTGCCGATCCCGGAGAAGGACATCGTCACCAAGTGGCGGCTCCAGCCCGGCAAGATGCTGCTGGTCGACCTGGTCGAAGGCCGGCTGATCCCGGACGACGAGATCAAGGCGCAACTCGCGCGCAGCCACCCCTACAAGGCGTGGCTGGAGCGGACGCAGATCGTGCTCGAAGACCTGCCCGAGGCCGCAAGCAAGCCCACGCTGTCGAACCTGTCGCTGCTCGACCGCCAGCAGGCGTTCGGCTACACCCAGGAAGACCTCAAGATGCTGATGGCGCCCATGGGCGCCACCGGCGAAGAGGCCGTGGGCTCCATGGGCAACGACGCGCCGATCGCGGCGCTGTCGGACAAGCCGAAGCCGCTGTTCACCTATTTCAAGCAGAACTTCGCTCAGGTGACGAACCCGCCGATCGACCCGATCCGCGAGGAAATCGTCATGAGCCTCGTCTCGATCATCGGGCCGCGGCCGAACCTGTTCGACCTCGAGGGCCTGTCCAATACCAAGCGCCTCGAAGTGCGCCAGCCGATCCTCACCAACGAGGATCTGGAAAAGATCCGCTCGATCTCCGAGGTCAGCGATTCGCACTTCAAGTCCTGCACCCTCGATGCCACCTGGGAGGCGCACCGGGGCGCCGCCGGCATGGAGCCCGCCGTCGCCGCGCTGTGCGACCAGGCCGAGCGGGCGGTGAACGAGGGCGTCAACATCATCATCCTGTCGGACCGCAAGGCCGGCAGCGACCGCATTCCGATCCCGTCGCTGCTCGCCTGCGCCGCCGTGCACCATTACCTGATCCGCAAGGGGCTACGCACCTCGGTCGGCCTCGTGGTCGAATCCGGCGAGCCGCGCGAGGTGCATCATTTCGCCTGCCTTGCCGGCTACGGCGCCGAGGCGATCAATCCCTATCTCGCCTTCGAGACGCTGATCGCCATGAGGGGCGAGCTGCCGCAGAAGCTCGACGAGCACGAGGTCGTCAAGCGCTACATCAAGGCGGTCGACAAGGGCTTGCTGAAGGTGATGTCCAAGATGGGCATCTCCACCTACCAGTCCTATTGCGGCGCGCAGATCTTCGACGCCATCGGCCTCAACTCCGACCTTGTCGCCAAATATTTCACCGGCACCCACACCCGCATCGAGGGCGTCGGCGTCGGCGAGATCGCGGAAGAGACTGTGCGCCGCCACCGCATCGCCTTCGGCGACGCGCCGGTCTACCGCACCGCCCTGGCCGTCGGCGGCGACTACGCAGTGCGCGTTCGCGGCGAGGACCACGTCTGGACCTCGGAAACGGTCAGCGCGCTGCAGCACGCGGTGCGCGGCAAGCTGCCGGACAAGTATCGCGCCTTCGCCAAGCTCGTGAACGAGCAGAACGAGCGGCTGCTCACCATTCGCGGCCTGTTCCGCGTCAGGAGCGCCGAGGAAGACGGCCGCAAGCCGGTGCCGATCGAGGAGGTCGAGCCGGCCAAGGATATCGTCAGGCGGTTCTCCACCGGCGCCATGTCGTTCGGCTCGATCTCGCGCGAGGCGCACACCACGCTCGCCATCGCCATGAACCGCATCGGCGGCAAGTCGAACACCGGCGAGGGCGGCGAGGAAGCCGACCGCTTCAAGCCGCTGCCCAACGGCGATTCCATGCGCTCGGCGATCAAGCAGGTCGCCTCCGGCCGCTTCGGCGTCACCGCGGAGTATCTCGTCAACTCCGACGTGATGCAGATCAAGATGGCGCAGGGCGCCAAGCCCGGCGAAGGCGGCCAGCTGCCCGGCCACAAGGTGGACCAGACCATCGCCAAGGTGCGGCACTCGACGCCCGGCGTCGGCCTGATCTCGCCGCCGCCGCACCACGACATCTATTCCATCGAGGACCTGGCGCAGCTCATCTTTGACCTGAAGAACGTCAATCCGCGCGGCGACGTGTCGGTGAAGCTCGTGTCCGAGATCGGCGTCGGCACGGTCGCGGCCGGCGTCTCCAAGGCGCGCGCCGATCACGTCACCATCGCCGGCTACGAGGGCGGCACCGGCGCCTCGCCCCTCACCTCGATCAAGCACGCCGGCTCGCCGTGGGAGATCGGGCTCGCCGAGACCCACCAGACGCTCGTCGCCAACCGGCTGCGCGGCCGCATCGCCGTGCAGGTCGATGGCGGCATCCGCACCGGCCGCGACGTGGTGGTCGGTGCGCTGCTCGGCGCCGACGAGTTCGGCTTCGCCACCGCGCCGCTGATCGCGGCCGGCTGCATCATGATGCGCAAGTGCCATCTCAACACCTGCCCGGTCGGGGTCGCGACCCAGGATCCGGTGCTGCGCAAGCGCTTCACCGGCCAGCCCGAGCACGTCATCAACTATTTCTTCTTCGTCGCCGAGGAGGTGCGCGAGATCATGGCCGCGCTCGGCTATCGCCGCTTCGACGAGATGGTCGGACAGATGCAGATGCTCGACCAGCAGCGCGTCATCGACCACTGGAAGGCCAAGGGCCTCGACTTCTCCAAGCTGTTCTTCAAGCCGGAGGCGCCCGCCGGCGTCTCGATCTTCCACAACGAGGAACAGGACCACAAGATCGCGACGATCCTCGACCGCCGGCTGATCGCCGCGGCGCAGGCCGCGCTCGACCGCGGCGCGCCGGTGCGCATCGTCGAGAAGATCCAGAACACCGACCGCACCGCCGGCGCCATGCTGTCCGGCGAGGTGGCGAAGCGCTACGGCCACGCCGGGCTCCCCGACGACACCATCCACGTCAAGCTCACCGGCACCGCCGGCCAGAGCTTCGGCGCCTGGCTCGCCAAGGGCGTCACGCTGGAGCTCGAGGGCGAAGGCAACGACTACGTCGGCAAAGGTCTTTCCGGGGGCCGCATCATCGTGCGCCCGCCGGCCGAGAGCGGCATCGTGCCGGAAGAGTCGATCATCGTCGGCAACACCGTGCTCTACGGCGCCATTGCCGGCGAGTGCTATTTCCGCGGCATCGCCGGCGAGCGGTTCGCGGTGCGCAACTCCGGCGCCACCGCCGTCGTCGAGGGCACCGGCGACCACGGTTGCGAGTACATGACCGGCGGCATCGTCGTCGTGCTCGGGCCCACCGGCCGCAACTTCGCCGCCGGCATGTCGGGCGGCATCGCCTACGTGCTCGACGAGGACGGCACGTTCGAGAAGCGCTGCAACCTCGCCATGGTCTCGCTCGAGCCGGTGGAGGAAGAGGAAGAGATCAACGCGCGCGAATACGGCCACGCCAAGGACCTCACCGCGCACGGTCACGTCGACGTGCTGCGCCACATGTCGCGCTACGACGCGGCGCGGCTGCACCTGTTGATTTCGCGCCACGCCCGCTTCGCCGGTTCGGCGCGGGCGCAACACATCCTTGACAACTGGGACAGCTACCTGCCCAAGTTCCGCAAGGTCATGCCGACCGAATATCGCCGCGCGCTCGCGGAGATGGAGCGGGCGCGGATCGTGGAAGCGGCTGAGTAGGCGCGGCGGGCGTAATGGGCAAGATCACGGGTTTTCTCGAGTTCGAGCGCCACGACCGGCACTACGAGCCGGTCGAGGAGCGCATCAAGACCTATCGCGAGTTCGTCATCCCGCTGTCCGAGCCGGATACGCGCGACCAGGCGGCGCGCTGCATGAATTGCGGCATTCCCTATTGCCACACCGGCTGCCCGGTGAACAACCAGATCCCCGACTGGAACGATCTCGTCTACGCCGGCGATTGGCAGGAGGCAGCGCGCAACCTGCACTCCACCAACAATTTCCCCGAGGTCACCGGCCGCGTCTGTCCGGCGCCGTGCGAAGCCTCGTGCACGCTCAATCTCGAAGACACGCCGGTCACCATCAAGACCATCGAATGCGCTATCGCCGACAAGGCGATCGCGAGCGGCTGGATCAAGCCGGAGCCGCCGTCACGCAAGACCGGCAAGACGGTCGCCATCGTCGGCTCCGGGCCGGCCGGGCTCGCCTGCGCGCAGCAGCTCGCGCGCGCCGGCCACGACGTGCACGTCTTCGAGAAATACGCCAGGGCCGGAGGCCTGCTGCGCTACGGCATCCCCGACTTCAAGATGGAGAAGGTCCACGTCGAGCGCCGCATCGCGCAGATGGAAGCCGAAGGCGTGACGTTCCACTACGGCGCCCACATCGGCGTCAACACGCCGGTCGAGGACCTGGTGAAGGGCTACGACGCGGTGGTCCTGGCGGGCGGGGCCGAGAAGCCGCGCGATCTGCCGATCCCCGGCCGCGAGCTCGACGGCATCCATTTCGCGATGGAGTTCCTGCCGCAGCAGAACCGCCGCGTCAGCGGTGAGCCGCAGACCGACAACAGGCCGATCCTCGCCACCGGCAAGCACGTGGTCGTCATCGGCGGCGGCGACACCGGCTCGGACTGCATCGGCACCTCGATCCGGCAGGGCGCGCTCTCGGTGACGAATTTCGAGATCATGCCGAGGCCGCCCGAGCACGAGGACAAGCTGCTCACCTGGCCGGACTGGCCGCTGAAGCTGCGCACCTCGTCGAGCCACGAGGAAGGCGCCACCCGCGAGTTCTCCGTGCTGACGCAACGGTTCTCCGGCGAGAACGGCAAGGTGAAGACGCTTCACTGCGTCCACGTGGACGACAAGATCAAGCCGATTCCCGGCACCGAGTTTGAGATCACCGCCGATCTCGTGCTGCTCGCCATGGGCTTCGTGCATCCGGTGCACGAGGGTATGCTCAAGACGCTCGGCGTCGCGCTCGACCGGCGCGGCAACGTCCAGGCCGACACCCTGGCCTATCAGACCTCGCTGCCGAAGGTGTTCGCGGCCGGCGACATGCGCCGCGGACAGTCGCTGGTGGTATGGGCGATCCGCGAAGGCCGCCAGTGCGCCGCCGCGGTGGACAAGTTCCTGATGGGCGAGACGCTGCTGCCGCGTTGACCGGCGGGCCTGGCGCAATCGCTTCAGCGCGAGAAGAAAAAGAAGAAAAGCGGGGGCTGCTGCGGCTGCTGTTGCTGCTGCGCCTGCCGCTGCTGGCGGCGGACCTCGCGCTGAGCCCGCTCGGCGGCGCTCAGACGCGGACGCGCGGGCTTGGGCGGGGCGGCGGACGATGGCTGCTCCGCTTCCGCCGTCTTGGGGGCGCTCGGCCGCTCCGCCACCATGGGTGTGATCGGCAATGTGGTGCGCGCGACTACCGGGTCGGCGTCAAGCGGGGCCGGGGCGCGGCGTGGCCAGGCGAAGTCGTCGGCCCGCCCGGCCGGCACCGGCAGGGCGTCGCCCTGGTTCAGGACCTTGGCGGCGACCGCATCGGTGAGTTTCTGCTGGGCGGCGTCGCCGCCGACGAGATTGTCCGCGTCGCTGCCGTTGTCGCCGCTGGCATTGAGCGGGATCACAGGCCCGGCCAGGGGGCGCGCCACCGAATTGTCCGGCGCCGTCCCCGGCGCGTTGTTGGCATCGGGCGTCGCCGGCTCGACCGGGATCGGAATGGCGATCGGGCCGCTCGGCGTCATCAGCCGGCGGATTTCCTTCTCGACGTAATGCGCGAGCTTGCGTGCGCCGGCCGCGGTGAAATAGACGCCGTCCGCCGAGCGCAGCCGGCGGGTCTGGCCCTCGAAGTCGGGACCCATCTGGGCGAAGCGGCCGCTCTCGTCGACGAACCCGTCCCAGACGTCGACATAAGTGATGCCCGCCTTCTCGGCGCGGCTCTTGTAGAGGTCGTTGAGGAACTGCATGTCGCTCATGGAGCGCGTGCCGCGGATCGGGGGGAGGCCGACCCAGAGCACCGGCACGCCCCTGGACTTCAGCGCGGCGATCACCTCGTCGATGCGCTTCGTGTAGAGCTCGACCCAGCGGTCGGACCTGAACTCATAGACGTTGAAGCCGCCGCGCGCGCGCTCGGGCGCGGCGTTGCCTGCGTCGTCGTCCTGGTCATCCTTGGCGGCGGCGTTGTCCGCCTTGTCCTCGCCCGCCGGTTTCTCGTCGGCGGCGGGCTTGTTGGGATCGGTGGCCGCCGGCTTTTCCGGCGTCGCGTTCTTCTGCTGCGCGGGCTGCTGGCGCGGCTCCCGGATCGGGTCGCGATCGCTGAGCCCGATCATCATGACCACGAAGCTCGCGTTGTCCTTGGACAGCACCTCGCGGGCGTTGGCCGCCCAGTCGAAATTATGGTTGCGCAGCGTCGGGGCGTAGATGAGGCTCGACCCGGTGCGGTGCCGGCGCAGCACAGCCATTTCCGGGGAGTCGGCGAACGCCGTTTCGAGGCCGTAGGCCAGCCAGTCGGCCATGGCATCGCCCATCACCATCACCGTCGAGAGGTCGGAGGTGTCGTTCTTCTCGTATTTCTTCGGCGGCGGCGCGTGGGAATAATCGACGGCCCTCGGCGGCGCGGACGGGGCCGGCGGGGCGAACCAGCCGCGCTGCGGGCCCCCGCCCCAGGGGAAGCGGTCGTCGAAGAACTGGGCGCTGGCCGAGGCCAGGGTCACGGCCGCGAAGGCCGCCGCCAGGACGAAACGGACCGGGGGCGTCAGTTTTCCCATGGCGGGCGTTCTACCACGCCCGGCGCGGCAACTTGAAGGCGGCGTCGCCGCTACGGTTACTGGGTCCGCAGCCGGTCGAGCACGTCGGCGGAAGCAAAGCCGTCCGGCGGCAGGCCCGCCTGGGACTGATACTGCATCAGGGCGACGCGGGTGCGGCCGCCGAGCCGGCCGTCCGGCTCGCCGATGTCGAAGCCGCGCCGCGCCAGTTGCCGCTGGAGTTCCAGGCGCTCCGCCCGGGACAGCACCCGCTCGTCGCGCGGCCACGGCTGCACGAACGGCGGCGCGCCGCGCAGGCGGTCGGCGAGATAGCCGATGGCGAGCGCGTAGGCTTCGGCCGGGTTGTATTTCATGATGACGCGGAAGTTCTGCGTCATCAGGAACTTCGGGCCGCGCGCGCCGGCCGGGACCAGAAGATAGGCGCGCTCCTGCGGCCGCTCGAAGGGCTGGCCATCGGCGCGGCGCAGGCCGAGGTTCCCCCACTCGCCGATCGTCATCCAGCGATTGTGGCCGGCGAGCATATAGTCGAAGCCGCGCGGAACGGTGACCTCGTGGCCCCAGGCGAGGCCGGGCACCCAGCCGTCGCGCTTCAGGTTGTTGGCGGTCGAGGCGATCAGGTCGGCGGGCGAGTCCACCACGTCGCGGCGACCGTCGCCGTCGAAATCGACGGCGTAGCGCTTGAACGCGGTCGGCATGAACTGGGTCGGGCCGAAGGCGCCGGCCCACGAGCCCTTGAGACGGTCCGGCGGAATGTCGCCGCGGTCGAGGATTTCCAGCGCCGACAGGAACTCCTCGCGGAAATAGGCCTGGCGCCGGCCGACGCACGCGAGCGTCGCCGTCGAGCGGACCACCGGGCGGTCGCCGCCCTGGGTGCCGTAGTTCGACTCGACGCCCCAGATTGCCGCGACGATGTGACGGTCCACGCCATACTGGCGCTCCACCGCGTCGAACGTGTCGCGGTATTGCGCGAGGATGGCGCGGCCGCGCGCGATGCGGGCGTCGGTCACCAGCGTATCGAGATAGTCCCAGAACGCCTTGGTGAACTCGGGCTGCGAGTCCATCAGGTCCATCAGCCGCAGGTCCGGCGTCAGGTCGCGGGTGTAGGTATCGAACGTCTGCCGCGAGATGCCCCGCCGCTCCGCCGCCGGCCACAGGCCGGCAATGCAGCTCGGAAAATCGGCCGCCGCCGCGCGGATCGCCTCGGCGGTCATGCGCGGATCGCCCGACGCGCCGGGCCGGCCGCTCCAGCCGGACGGCGAACCCAGGGAACCCGTGGCCGACAGCTTGTCGGCCGGAGCTTCGGCGCAGGCCGACAGCATGGCGAAGCTCGCGACAACAACAAGACCGCGCCGGATAACGCTCGGCATCGCTACACTACTCGACTGGAAGAACGAACCTATCCCCGGGCGCAAGTACCGGCGCCTCCCGCCATTGGGGCGGGAACGCGGTTACGATTCGATTAAGCCTCGCCGAGGGTTGTCTTTTCCGCAAAATTGGGCGCAATGATGAAACAATCGCTTTTCACGCCGCCAAGGTATTCATGACCATCCGCAAAGCCGTCCTTCCCGTCGCCGGCCTGGGCACGCGGTTCCTTCCCGCGACCAAGGCCATGCCTAAGGAAATGCTAACGGTGGTGGATCGGCCGCTGATCCAGCACGTGGTGGACGAGGCCCGCGAAGCCGGCATCGAGCACGTCGTGTTCGTGACCGGGCGCAACAAGGGCGTCATCGAGGACCATTTCGATCATGCCTTCGAGCTCGAGGCGACACTGGAGCAGAAGAAGCGCAGCGCCGAACTCGATCAGCTCGCGCGCGACCTGCCGGACGCGGGCCGCACGAGCTTCACCCGCCAGCAGGCGCCGCTCGGGCTCGGCCATGCGGTCTGGTGCGCGCGCGACATCGTCGGCAACGAGCCGTTCGCCGTGCTGCTGCCCGACGTCATCATCCAGGGCAAGCCGGGGTGCCTCAAGCAGATGATCGACGCCTACGACACGCTCGGGTCGGGCAGCAACGTCATCGCCGTCGAGGAAGTGCCGATGGAGCGCGTGCACATGTACGGCGTCGTCGGCGTCGGCAAGCCGAAGGGCAAGGCGTTCGAGATCACCGGCATGGTGGAGAAGCCGCCGCGCGACAAGGCGCCGTCGAACCTCTCCATCACCGGCCGCTACATCCTTCAGCCGGAAATCTTCGACGTGCTGGAAAACCAGCCCAAGGGCGCGGGCGGCGAAATCCAGTTGACCGACGCCATGATCGCGCTGGCGAAGACCCAGCCGTTCTACAGCCTCGCATTCGAGGGCACGAGCTACGACTGCGGCTCCAAGCTCGGGTTCCTGGCGGCCAACGTCGCCTATGCGCTGGCGCGCGAGGACATCGCGCCGGCGTTCCGCGAGGAATTGAAGAAGCTGCTGAAGTAGCGCTCTACTCTTCCCTGTGGGCAGGAACTCGGCCGGTGGCGATCCTGCCGCGGTCGCCCCTGGACCGGGCAGGCGCTCGGTCGCAATCCGATAGATGTGCCATCCTCGCTACGGCGCGACCCCGTCGCGGCCGACGTTGATGCGCGCAGTCTCGAACGAGCCGTCCGGCTTCTTGGTCGCGAACGCGGAGATCGCCGCGCCGGGCTTGAGCTCGCTCCTGTCGGCCGGCACGTAGGCGCGGATCACCGTCTCCGGCGTGATGACGATCTTCTTCTCGCCGCCCTTGTATTTCACCGTGAGCACCTGGCCGTCGACGCCGGCCACCGTGGTATCGACCGCGCCGTTGGTCATGGTGGAGCCCGGCTGCGTCCATGGCCGGAAGCCGTCGCCGAGGCCGCGCATGGACTCCGCGAAGATCATCACCTGCAGCGCTTTCTGGCTGCCGTCGGGCTGCGGCATGGCGCCCACGCCCACATAGGCGTTGGGCTTCACGTCGGCGAGCGAGGCTTTCACGACGCCGAACACCTGGGCGCCCTCGGCGACTGTGAGCCTCACCGGACCGGCCTCCCCGGTCCCGACCGTCAGCACCGGCCCCTCCACCGCCTCGATCGTGCCGCGCAGGCGCGTCGTCTGCTGCTGCGCGGCGGCGGGGAACTGCACCGCGAGCGCCGCCATCGTAGCGGCGAGAATGAGGCTCGGCTGCTTCATGCCGGAACTCCAAAAAAATGGTCCGCGCCACGACGGACGCGCACCGAGGCGAGTTCCGTTGATGGCGCTACATGGGCGGCGTCAGGCCGTTCAGGCCGACCGACACGTTGCCGGCGGCGAGCGTACCATCGGCCCGCTTCTGCGCAGCCGCAATGAAGATTTTGGCGCCGGGCTTCAATTCCGCTTTATCGGCGGGGACGTATTTCACGATGACTGCATCCGGCGGCACGACGACCTTCTTTTCGTTGCCCTTGTATTTGACCGTCAGCGTCTGTCCGTCGTTGCTGGCCACGGTGGTCTCCAGCGTGCCGTTGGTCATCATCGAGCCGGGACGGTTATCCCAGGGGAAATGACCCTCCGCGACGCCGCGCATGGCCTCCGGGAAAATATGGACGTGGATCGCTTTCTCCGTACCGTCGGCCTGCGGCATCGAGGAAATGCCGATGTAGTCGCCGACCTTCACGTCGGCGATCGTGGTTTTGACGATCCCCAGGACCTTGGCGTTGTCGGCTAGCGCGACGGTCGCGTCTTGGCCGCCGGCGAGCTTGACGGAGAGCGTGTTGCCGTCGCGCTTTTCGACGGTGGCGCGCAGCCGCACCGGCGGATTGGCCGACGGTGACTGCGCGAAAGCCGCGGCTGCCCCCAGGACCAGGCCGATGACACCAATCCCGGCGGCCCGGCGTGTCAGCTTGTTCATGATGGTCTCCCCGATGTTCTTCGTTTGGGCCGGCGCGAGCCAACTGCACCGCTAACCCTTAAGACCCGGCTGCTATTCCAGACCGGACCCCGGGAGCGTTCACGACTTCGGGAGGTCGTCGCGCGTCAGCCTTTGGGCTCCAGGTCCGCTTCGACCAGCCGGCGCAGGTCGGGAGTGACCGAGGGCCGGACGCCGAACCACAGCGAAAAGCCCCGCACCGCCTGGTGCAGCAGCATGCCGAGGCCGTCGGCCACGGCGAGGCCACGCGCCTGCGCGGCCCTGAGCAGGGCGGTTTCGAGCGGCACATAGACGAGGTCGGCGACAACCGCATCCGCCGGCAGGGGCGACAGGTCGAGGGCGAGCGCGGGCTGGCCGGCCATGCCGAGCGAGGTGGTGTTCACCAGCAGGTCCGCGCCGGCCATCAGCCGGGGGATGTCCTCCCACGGCGCGGGCCGAACGCGCGCACCGAACCGCTCGCGCAATGCCGCCGCGCGCGCGACCGTGCGGTTGGCGACGCAGATGTCCGCGATGCCGCGCTCGATCAGGCCGAACACCACGGCCCGCGCCGCGCCGCCGGCCCCGAGCACCAGCGCGCGCCGCGCCCGCCGCCAGCTTGGCGCCGCCTCGTCGAGATTGGCGAGGAAGCCTTCGACGTCGGTATTGGTCGAACGCAGCGCGCCGCCGTCGAGCCACAGCGTGTTGGCGGCGCCGACCGCCTCGGCCCGCGCGTCCGGCTGCGACAGGGCGAGCGCCGCCTCCTTGTGGGGAATGGTGACGTTGGCGCCGACATAGCCGTGGGCCGCGAGATGCCGAACGAAATCGGCGAACCGGTCCGGCGGCACCGCCTCCTGGCGGTACTCGCCCGCCAGGCCGTGCTGCCTGATCCAGTAGTTGTGGATCAGCGGAGAGCGCGAATGCCCGGCCGGCCAGCCGATGACGCAGGCGCGGCGCGGCTCGCTCACACGGTCTCCGCCACGACGGCGTTCCGCAGCGTGCCGATCTGCGGCACGGTAACCTCCACCACGTCGCCGGCCTTGAGCCAGCGCGGCGGATCGAAGCCCATGCCGGTGCCGACCGGCGTGCCCGTCGAGATGATGTCGCCGGGCTTCAGCGTGGTGAACCGGGTGATGTAGGCGATGAGGTCCGCGAACGTCATCATCATCAGCGAGGTCGTGGTGTCCTGGCGCAGCTCGCCGTTGACCCTGGTGGTGAGGTGCAGGTTGGTGGCGGGATCGAGCTCGTCGCTCGTCACGATCCACGGGCCGATGCTGCCCGAGGCGTCGAAGTTCTTGCCCTGGGTGACGTTGAACTTGCCGTGGCGCATCCAGTCGCGCAGGCAGCCCTCGTTGCACAGGGTGAGGCCGGCGATGTGGCTCAGCGCCTCCTCCTTCGGGATGCGGCGGCCGCCCTTGCCGATGACGAGCGCGATCTCGCCCTCGTAGTCGAGCTGCTCCGATTCCGGCGGCAGCAGCAGCGGCTGCTCGTGGCCGACCAGCGATTCCGGCGTGCGGAAGAACATGCTGCAGTATTTCTGCGAGACGTCCATGTCCTTGTATTCGGACGCGCGGTTGTAGTTGATGCCGATGCACAGGATCTTCTCCGGAGCCAGCAGCGGCGGCAGCAACTGCACGTCGGCGAGCGGGAAGTCCGGCCGCACCCCGCGCACCACCGGCTTGATCTCGTCGAGCGCGCCCTCGCGGAACACGTCCATCAGCGTCGGAAAGCGCGCCCCGAGCCTCAGCCGCAGGTCGATGACGCCGTCGCCCTCGACCACGCCGAAGCTCGTCCGTCCGTGCGTCGTATAACTCGCAAGCCGCATGATTCACTCCAGGTTTTCGTGCGCAGGAGAACACCGGCGCGCCGCTTGTGGCAAGGCCCCGGCCGGAATGCTATGAACAAGGCAACCCGGCGCAGCCCGGGACATGGCGAGGAAACGGGAGGAACGGCTGTGAACATCACCGTCGGCAAGGAGGCCATTGCCGAGGCCACCCGCAAGCTCAGAAACTGGGGACGCTGGGGCAACGACGACCGGATCGGCACCCTCAACCACGTCCGCCCCGAGGACATCGTGCGGGCCGCGAGGCTCGTCCGCGCCGGCAAGGTGTTCGCCCTCGGCATCCCGCTCGACCGCAACGGCCCGCAGACCGGCCTGTTCGGCGGGCGCTGGAACCCGATCCATACCATGCTCGCCACCGGCACCGACGCGGTCGCCGGCCGGCAGGACGTGGTGCCCAACATCCGCTACGCCGACGACGCGCTCAACATGCCGGTGCAGGCGGCGACCCACTGGGACTCGCTCGGCCACATCTTCTACGAGGAGAGGATGTACAACGGCCACGACGCCCGCGAGGTGGACAGCACCGGCGTCGGCAAGCTCGGCATCGAGCATACCCGCAACAGGATGGTCGGCCGGGGCGTGCTGCTCGACGTGGCGCGGTTCAAAGGCGTGCCGTGGCTGCCCGACGGCTACGGCATTTCCAACGACGAGCTCGACGCCTGCGCCAGGGCGCAGCACGTCGCCGTCGGCCGCGGCGATTTCGTCATCGTCCGCACCGGGCAGATGGAACGCTGCCTCTCGGAGGGCCAATGGGGCGGCTATGCCGGAGGCGACGCGCCCGGCGTCAGATTCGAGAACTGCTACTGGTCGCAGGCCAAGGAGATCGCGGCGATCTGCTCCGACACCTGGGGCGTCGAGGTGCGGCCCAACGAGACCACCGAGGCCAACCAGCCGTGGCACTGGGTGGTGATCCCGGCCATGGGCCTCACCATGGGCGAGATGTTCTACCTCAAGGAGCTGGCCGAGGACTGCGCCGCCGACAAGGTCTACGAGTTCTTCTTCTGCGGCCCGCCGCTGGTCATCACCGGCGGCACCGGCTCGCCGATCAACCCGCAGGCCATCAAGTAGGAATTATCCTTTCCCCAGCCCGGTGTCGTACTTGAGCCCGGCGGCCTCGATGCCGGCGACGGCGGCGATCTCGTCGTTGTCCGAAGTGTCGCCGGAGACGCCGACCGCGCCGATGGTTTCGCCCGCCGCGTCGAGGATCAGGACGCCGCCCGGCACCGGCATCAGCCGGCCCTGCGCCACCACCTCGGCGGCACCGACGAACACGGCGTTCTTCTGCGCCCGCTCGAAGATGCCGCGGGATCCGAAGCCCATGCCGAGCGCGCCGTAGGCTTTCGCGAAGGCGATCTCGAAGCGCATGATCGACGACTTGTCCTCGCGCTGGTAGGCGACCAGATGGCCGCCGGCGTCGAGCACCGCCACTGCCAGCGGCTTCAGGTTGATCTCGTGCGCCTTTTTCAGCGCCGCATCGATGATGGTCGATGCCTGGGCAAGCTTGATCGACATGATTGTCCCCCTGCTGACGAGGCCGGACGATAAGTCATCGGCCGCGGCCTGTCATCGTCCGGCGGTGCTGAAAAATAATGCGCGCTTGCGCAGCACCCTCGGGAAGCGGTTAAGTTGAGACAACGAGTCAGGGACGGAAACGCATGGCGGCGCATAGGCGGCGGGGGGGAACCGTGGGCATCGTTGGCCTCGGCATCATGGGCGGCGCCTTCGCGCGCAACCTCGTCGCCGCGGGCTTTCGCGTCGTCGGCTACGACGTGGCCGCGCCGGCGCGGCGGGCGGCGGCGCGGGCCGGCGCCGAGATCGCCGCCGATGTGGCCGATCTCGCGGCGCGCGCTTCCGTCATCGTCACCAGCCTGCCGACGCCGCAGGCGCTCCACGCCACGGTCGCCGCCATCGCCGCCGCGAAGGCGCCGCGCCGGACCGTCGTCGAGGCGTCGACCTTCACGCTGGAGGACAAGCTCGCCGCCGCGGCGGCGCTCGAAAGGGCCGGCCACATCCCGCTCGACTGCCCGATCAGCGGCACCGGCGCCCAGGCCAGGGTCAAGGACCTCGTGGTCTATGCCAGCGGCGACCGCGCCGCGATCCGCCGGCTCAAGCCGTTGTTCCTCGGCTTCGCGCGGGCGGCGCACGACCTCGGCGCCTACGGCAACGGCAGCCGCATGAAATACGTCGCCAACCTGCTGGTCGCCATGCACAACGTCGCCAGCGCCGAGGCCATGGTGCTCGGCATGAAGGCCGGCCTCGATCCGCGGCAGGTGTTCGACCTCGTCCGCATCGGCGCCGGCAACTCGCGGGTGTTCGAGTTGCGCGCCCCGATGATGGTCAAGGACCGCTACGAGCCCGCCACCATGAAGGTCAAGGTCTGGCAGAAGGACCTCGACGTGATCGGCGCCTTCGCCGCCGGGATCGGCTGCCCGACGCCGCTGATGAGCGCGACCCTGCCGATCTACGCCGCGGCCCTGGCGAACGGCCACGCCCTGCACGACACCGCCGCGGTCTGCGCCGTGCTCGAATCCATGGCCGGGCTGAAGCGTCGCGGGACTAGCCAACGCGCGCGCCTTCCTGCACACTCCCGCAAAACAACGCCGTCTTCCAGACGCAAGCCATAGCGAGGCGCGCGCCAAGCGCTCCCGCGGGGGGAAACAAGTCCAGCATGTCGCTCGATCTGTTCGTCGGGGCCTTGATCGCAGGACTGCTGCTGGGCGGGTTCTATGCCGCCGTCACGGTCGGCATTTCGATCTCGTTCGGCATCCTCGACATCGTCAACATCGCCCATCCGGCGTTCGTCATCCTCGGTTCGTACATCGCCTATGTGCTCAACGCGCGGTTCGGCCTCGACCCGATCCTCGCCGGCATCATTGCGTTGCCGGCGTTCTACGCGCTCGGGGCGGCGATCTACCAAGTCTATTACGTGTCGTTCGAGAAGCGCGGCAAGGAGGCGCTGAGCGGGCTCGCTTTCTTCTTCGGCCTGCTGTTCATCACCGAGGTCCTGCTGATCCTCGCCTTCGGCGTCGACTACCGCTACGTGCAGGCGCCCTACATCGACCGCAGCCTCGGCGGCTTCCTCAATGCCGGCGCGCTGCTGCCCGCGTTCGTCGCCGACCTGCCGATGCGCATGCTGGTGCCGTGCGTGATGTCGCTTCTCATGTTCGGCGCGCTGCTCGTGTTCATGCGGCGCACCTTCACCGGCCGCGCCATCATGGCGGTGGCGCAGGACCAGCTCGCGCTGCGGCTGATGGCGGCGAGCCCGGTGCGCATCAAGCGCATTGCCTTCGCCATCTCCATCGCCACGGCGGCGCTGGCGGGCGCCTTCCTCATCATCATCCAGCCGGTCGAGCCCTCGGTCGGCCGCGAATACATCGGCCGCGTGTTCGCGATCTGCGTGCTCGGCGGGCTCGGCAGCCTGACCGGGACGCTCGTCGGCGCCATGCTGCTCGGCGTCGCCGAGAGCCTCACCGCCACGTTCTACGGCCCGTCCTGGGCGCCGGCGGTGTCGTTCGGGCTCCTCCTGCTCACGCTGGCGTTCCGGCCGGCCGGCCTCATGGGACGCTAGGCCATGCGCTCGCTCCCGTTCATCGCCATCCTCGCGGCTGTCGGTGTCGTCGTCTTCTTCGCCGCCCACCAGCTGCATAACGACTATGTGTTCTTCGCCGGCTACACCGTGCTGCAATACGTCGTGCTGGCGACGGCGTGGAACATCCTCGGCGGCTACACCGGCTACGTGAACTTCGGCAGCGCCGCGTTCTTCGCGGTCGGCGCCTACACCACCGTATTCTTCCACAAGGTCTATCCGCTGCCGATCCCGCTGCTCGTCGTCGCCGCGGCGGCGGTGGCGGGCCTGGTCGGGCTCGGCATGGGCTACCTGACGCTGCGGCTGCGCGGCGCGTTCTTCGCCATCGCCACGCTGGCCCTGGCGGTCGTGCTGCAAACGCTGATCGTGAACTGGGACCTGGTCGGCGGCTCGCGCGGCGCCTACGTGGTCCGGCCGGCGAGCATCCCCGTGTTCGGCAGCTACATCCAGTACCTGTTCGCCATCATGCTGGCGCTGGCAGTCGTCGCGCTCGCCACCGTCCGCGCGATCGAGCGCTCGGCGCTCGGCTACGGCTTCGCCACCATCCGCGACGACGAACTCGCCGCCGAGGCCTCCGGCGTGCCGACCCTGAAGCTGAAGCTCCTGGCGACGGCGCTGTCCGGCGCGTTCATGGGCATGGCCGGCGCGCCGTTCCCCTACTACATCGGCTTCCTGCAGCCGTCGTCGGTGTTCGCGCTCGACTATACCGTCAACTCCATCGCCATGCCGATGATCGGCGGCACGTCGAGCTGGGTCGGCCCGCTGGTCGGCGCGCTGCTGCTCGGCTCGCTGCAACAGATCGCCACGGTGACGATCTCGTCCGCCGTCAACCTGCTGCTGGTCGGCCTGCTGCTGGTGACCTTCGTCATCGTCGCGCCCAACGGGCTGATCGGCCTCGTCAGGAGCGCCGTCGCGAGGAAGAAGCCATGACCGCGCCGATCCTCGAGGTTTCCGGCCTCGGCAAGCGCTTCGGCGGCTTCACCGCGCTCGACGGCATCGACCTCGCGGTCGCGCCCGGCGAGCGCGTCGGCCTGATCGGCCCCAACGGCTCGGGCAAATCGACCCTCGTCAACTGCATCTGCGGCACGCTGACCAACGAGAGCGGCCGGGTGCATTTCGACGGCCATGACCTCGCCGGCCTGATGACCCACGAGCGCACCCGGCTCGGGCTCGCGCGCAGCTTCCAGTTGCCGCGGCCGTTCGTCAGCATGACGGTCGCCGACAACATCCGCGTGCCGCTGATGTACGCGGACCGGGCGCGGCGCGGCGCCCATGTCGCGGAAGGCGAGATCGCCGACCATTGCGGCGAGCTCCTGCGCCTCGTCGGCCTCGCCGACCGCGCGCGGCACTATCCGCGCGACCTCACCCAGGTGGACATGCGCAAGCTGGAGCTCGCCCGCGCCATGGCAGTCGAGCCCAAGCTCCTCATCGCCGACGAGGCCATGGCCGGGCTGTCCGGCTCGGAGGTCAACGACATCGTCAACCTGCTGATCACGCTCAACGAGCGCGGCGTCACCGTGGTCCTGATCGAGCACATCATGAGCGCGGTGATGCGCTTCTCGCAGCGCCTCGTCGTCCTCGTCACCGGCCGCAAGATCGCCGACGGCAGGCCCGACGACGTGATCCGTGACCCCGAAGTCGAGAGGGCGTACCTTGGCCAATAGCATCACGGTCTCCGGCATCGACGTAGCATACGGCCATGTGCGCGTGCTCGAGAACGTGTCGCTTACCGTCGGCGGCGGCGAGACCGTGGTCTTGCTCGGCACCAACGGCAACGGCAAATCGACGCTCATCAAGAGCATCATGGGCATGGTGCGGCCGAGCGCCGGCCGCATCGAGGCGGAGATCGACGGCGAGCGGTTCGACTTGGTCGGCCGCTCGACCGAGGACATCGTCGATCTCGGCATCGCCCTGGTGCCGGAAGGCCGCCGCCTGTTCCCGCGGCTTTCGGTCGAGGAGAACCTGCTGCTCGGCGCATTCCGCCAAAAGGCGCGCGAGCACATCGCCCGCAACATGGCGTTCTGCTACGAGTGCTTCCCGCGGCTCGCCGAGCGCAAGGCGCAACTCGCCGGCTCCATGAGCGGCGGCGAGCAGCAGATGCTGGCGCTCGCCCGCGCGCTGATGATGAGCCCGCGCATCCTGCTCGTCGACGAGCCCTCGGTCGGCCTCGCCCCGGTGCTGGTGAGCCGCACCATCGAGAAGATCAGGGAATTGAAGGAACGCTATGCGCTCACCGTGCTGATGGCGGAGCAGAACTTCACCCAGGCGCTGCGCATCGCCGACCGCGGCTACGTCATCGTCCATGGCCAGATCGCCTACGAGGGCAAGTCGGCGGACGAGCTCAACAACAACGACCTGATCCGCAAGCTCTACATGGGCCTGTAGGCCGTCGTCAGAGGCTTCGGCCGTCCATTTTCCTCACGGGAAGCGAATCCACGTCGACCCCGTCGAGGCAGCGGACGTTGATGGCGACCATCTCGGCGCCGTCGCGGCCCTTGCCCCGGGCGAAGGACTGGATGCCGCAGGTTGCGCAGAACTGGTGCGCGATCGTCCCTTTGTTGAAGCGGAACTGGGTCAGGTCGCCTTCGCCGGCCAGCAGCGTGAAGTTCTGCGCCGGCGCGAAGGCGAGCAGCGAACCGAGCCGGCCGCAGCGCGAACAGTTGCAGGCGATCACCTCGCCGAGCTCCATCGTCACGTCGTAGCGCACCTTGCCGCACTGGCAGCCGCCGGAATAGGTCTGGGCCATGGTCCTCTCCCGTTGTCGCGGCATCGTCCCATGCCGCCGTCGGGGCCATAGCACGCATCGGGCGCAGAAAAAACGACGGCGCCGCGCGGAGGCGCGGCGCCGAAGACTGCCACCGCCGGCCGTTCAGTTCCTGGCTTTCTCGTAGGGGTAGATCACGCTGCCGGTCTTGAGGTCCGCCGGCGTGAGCACGGTCTGGGTGTCCATGCCGCGGAACTGGTCGAGCGCGTTGCTCTTGATGTCGTGATACTGCACCTGCAGCATGCGCGACGTCTCCCACTCCCCGTTCTTGCCGAACCTGATGTCGCCCATGATGGTCTTGACCGGGTTGGCGTGCAGGTACGCGGCGATCTTGTCGTCGTCGATGCTCTTGGTGCCTTCGATGCCGGCCTGCAGCACCTCCAGGTAGGCGTAGCCCCAGGTGCCGAGGTAATAGCCGAGCGGGTCGACGCCTTCGGCGCCGGCCCTGGCCTGGTACTTCTTCAGCAGGTCGACGACGCCGGGCGTCTCCATGGTCTTGGCCGGCACCCAGGTCTCGAAATTGACGATGCCATTGAGCAGCGGCCCGAGCTGGGTCTTGAACACGGTCGCCTGCAGGCCGACCATGGCGCCGCCGATCATCTTCGGCTTGTAGCCGACCTCGTTGACGGCCTTGACCATGCCGACCGAGTCGAGCGGGTAGGAGCAGATCGCCACCACGTCCGGGTTGGCGGCCTGGATGGCGCGCACGATCGGCGTGAAGTCGGTCGTGGAGGGCGGATAGGTCTTGTCGTAGACGATCTTGAAGCCGTATTTGCCGGCGTTGCTGCGCGCGCCGTCGCAGGCGTTCTTGGAGAACTCCTGGTCGGCGGCGACCAGCGCGACGGTCTGCGGCTTCGGGTTCTGCGCGGCGGCGACCTCGAAGAAGCCGGCGGTGAACGACGGCTTGGTGTCGGGGCCGGTCGGGATCATCGAGAAATATTTCGGATAGTTGAACTCGCTGTTCACCGCGAGCCCGAACAGGCTGACGAAGACCTTGCCCTTCTGCATGACCACCGGCATGGCCGGCGCGATCTGTGCGGTGGCATAGGGGCCGACGACGAGATCGACCTTATCGACGTCGAGCAGCTTGGTGTAGATGCCCGGCACGTTGGAGGAGTTCGACTGGTCGTCGTAATAGACGAGCTTGACCGGCCGGCCGAGCAGCCCGCCCTTGCCGTTGACCGTCTCTTCCCAGATCTTCGCGCCGAGCAGCGCCTGCTTGCCGTTGGCGGCGAGCGGACCCGTAAGCGACATCGCAAAGCCGATGGTGATGGGCTGGCCCTGCTGGGCGCTGGCGGCGCCGGCAAAGGCGAGCGCGGCCGACGCAGCCAGGAGCCCGGCCGCCAGCCGCTTCAAATGTCGAAGCATCAATCTCCTCCCTCGTGGATGGCGGCTTGCCGCCGCTTTCTCCGAACCGTCCGATCATACCCGCCACGCCTGCGAACGCCAGTGGCCATTGGGATGAGGACGCCGCGCCCCGCGCCCGCGCTGGACAGCGGACGCGGGCCGGACGAGACTGCGGCCAAGCAACACGCGCGATAGCGGGAGGAACGCGATGGCGCTGGCCTTCATGGAGCATTTTCTGATCCAGACCGCCGACATCGAGGCCACCAAGGACTGGTGGGTCGACGTCCTCGGCCTCACCGTCGGCCCCTCGCCCGATTTCAAGTTCCCCGTCTATTGGCTCTACATCGGCGACCGCGACGTGCTGCACATCACCCAGGGCGGCAGCGGCGTGTCGCAGAACCGGCTCGCCTATCTCGGCCAGCAGTCGGACGCCACGCAGGGCTCCGGCGTCATCGACCACATCGGCTTCCGCGCCACCGGCCTCGCCGAGACCATCGCGCGGCTGACGCGGCACGGCGTCGCCTTCAAGGAGCGCCAGGTCAACGACCAGGGACTCTATCAACTGTTCCTGTTCGATCCCAACGGCGTGAAGGTCGAGCTCAACTTCGCGGCCGCGGAGGCGAAGGGCCGCAAGGCGCAGGTGATGGCCTCCGAGCTCCCCGCCGGGGCCGCGCCGAACTGAGATCCGATTCGCTCCCATGTATTTCGGAATCAGCATCGCGACCGCGGCGACGCCCGGCATGTCCACCGCCGAGGCGCTGCACCGCGTGGTCGAGTTCTGCCGGTTCGCGGAAGAGCTCGGCTTCGACGGCTATCATGCCGCCGAGCAGCACTTCACGCCTTATGTGGTCAACCCGGACTCGCTTCAGCTTTTCACCTATGTCGCGGCGAAGACGAAGACGCTGAAATTCTGCTCGGCCGTGGCGGTGCTGCCGCTGCATCACCCGATCCAGTTCGCCGAGCGCGCCGCGCTGCTGGACGTGCTCAGCGAGGGCCGGCTCTCGGTCGGAATCGGCCGTGGCTATCAGCGCCGCGCCTTCGAGGGCTACAACGTCCCGATGGAGGATTCCGCGGAGCGGTTCGACGAGTACCTCGACATCGTCAAGCGCGCCTGGGGGCCGGAGCCCTTCACCTACGACGGCCGCTACTACAAGAACGCCGAGCCGATCAGCGTCAATCCCAAGCCGTTCCAGAAGCCGCATCCGCCGATCTGGGTCGCCGGCGTCAGCTTTCATTCGCTGGAGAAGATCGGCCGCGGCGACTATGGCTTCATCAAGAACTTCGCCGACAACCTCGACACCTGCAGGCAGCAGGTGGAGGCCTATAGGGCCGCGCGCCGCGCCGCCGGCCTGCCCGCCTCCGGCGACCGCGCCCGCATCGGGCGGCAGACCTGCGTGCTCGACGACGCGAAGGAGGCCAACGCGCTGGCGGAGACATACGCCCGCGAGTTCCAGCGCCTGTTCGCGGGCGCGGTGAGCAAGCTGCCGGTCGGCAAGAGCTACGAGCACTACCGCTCGGAGCAATACCAGCGCGACCGCGGTCTGGGCGTCGCGTTCGACTACGCCAGTTACGCGGCGTTCTCGATCTTCGGCGACCCCAAGGCCGCCATCGACAGGATCGCCTATCTGCGCGACGAGATCGGCTACAACGAGATCGACTTCAATCTCGGCTTCGGCGGCATGCCGACCGAAATCGTCCGCCGCGTCATGCGCACGTTGGCGGAGAAGGTGATGCCGCATTTCCGCTGAGCGCATCGGCGCAGGGAGGGGACAATGAGGAGAACCATCGGCGCGGCGCTCGCCATCCTTCTGCTGGCGGGCTGGCCCGCCGCGGCGCCCGCCCAAGATTATCCCAAGGGCACCATCAAGTTCGTGGTGCCCTATCCGGCCGGCGGCCTGGTCGACGCCCTGGCGCGGCTGATCGCCGACCACATGAGCCGGGACTGGGGCCAAGCCGTGGTGGTCGACAACCGGCCCGGCGGCGCCACCATGATCGGCACCCAGGCGGTCGTGACCGCGCCGGCGGACGGCTACACACTGCTCCTCGGCAACACCAACATCACCATCAACCCCAGCCTGCAGAAGTCCATGCCCTACGACGCGGCCAGGGACCTGGCGCCGGTCGCGCTCATCAATCTCGTGCCGACGCTGTTCCTGGTGCATCCCGACGTGCCGGCGACCTCGATCAAGGAGCTCATCGCGCTCGCCAAGGCGAAGCCCGGCCAGCTCAACTATTCTCATGGCGGCTACGGCTCGTTCCCGCACTTGGCAGTCGAGCTGTTCAAGGGGCTGACCGGGACCGACATCACACCGGTGCCCTTCACCGGCGCGGCGCCGGCTCTCACCGCGCTGCTCGGCCACCATGTGGATCTGATCGACAACGACATCCCGACCGCGCTGTCCTACGTGCAGGCCGGTCAGCTCCGCGCGCTCGCGATCACGTCGGACAAGCGCTCCTCCACGCTGCCGGACGTGCCGACCATGGTGGAGGCCGGCGTGCCCGGCTACGAGGCCGTGGCATGGCAGGGCATCTTCGTGCCCGCCGCCACGCCGAAGCCGATCGTGGACAGGCTCAACGCCGAGATCATCAAGGCGATGGCGCAGCCGGACCTCAAGGACCTCTATGCCAAGCAGGGCGCCGCGGACATTCCGCCGTGGACCCCGGCCGAGTTCGCGAGCTTCCTGCAAAAGGAAAGCGTGCGCTGGAAAGGCGCCATGGAGGCCGCCGGCATCAAGCCGCAATGACGGCCGGCGACGACCAGGGCGAAGCTTTGAGGAGGGCGTCGCGAGGCCATGCCTTGCTCCGCGCGTTTTTGCCGGCATGATGCCGCCGGGGGCGGTTTCCGTGTGCTAGGCTCTCCATCGGGGAACACATCATGGTTCGACGGCTCGCGACCATCGTCATCGCCGGCATTGCCGCGCTTGCCACGTTCGGCGCGGCGCAGGCGGAGCCGCTGAAGATCCGCATCTCCTGGGTCGCGGTGCCCAACAACCTGCCGCCGCTGTTCATGGAGAAGCCGGACCTGATGATGCGCGCCGGGCAGTCGTACACCGTCGATGCGATGCGCTTTCCCGGCACGCCGCAGTCGGTGGCCGCGCTCGCCTCGGGCGACCTCGACATCGCGCTCCTGACGTTCTCCTCGTTCCCGTTCGCGATCCAGAACGCCAAGCTCGACGACCTGCGCGTCATCAGCGACGAGTTCACCGACGGCGTGCCCGGCCACTACAGCGCCGAGTTCATGACGCTGAAGGACGGGCCGGTGCAGAAGATCGAGGACCTCAAGGGCCGCACCGCCGCCGTCAACGTGCGCGGCGGCGGCACCGAGATGGCGCTGCGCGCCATCGCCAAGAGACACGGCCTGGAGGAGAAGCGCGACTATACCGAGATCGAGATCGGCTTCTCCAGCATGAAGACGAGCTTGCTCGACAGGACGGTCGATCTCGTCGGCATCGGCATGCCGGCGCTCTCCGCCGACCCCGAGCTGCGCGACGCCGGCAAGACGCTGTTCACCCAGCGCGACGCGCTCGGCCCCACCGCGCAGGCGATCTGGGTCGCGCGCGAAGGCTTCATCGAGCGCAACCGGCCGGCGCTCATCGATTTCCTCACCGACGCGCTGCGCGCGCGGCGCTATTTCATCGACCCCAGGAACCACGACGAGATGGTGGACATCGTCTCGCGCGTGACGCGCCAGCCGGCCGCCCAGCTCGCGCCGTGGCTGTTCACCGACAAGGATTTCTACCGCTCGCCCGACGGCGTGCCCGACACCGGCATCCTGCAGAACAACATCAACCGTATGGTCGAGCTCGGCTTCCTCAAGTCCGGGATCGAGGTGAAGAAATATCAGGACTTCAGCCTGGTGAAGGAAGCCGCCGACCGGCTGCAGCAGCAGCCGTAGCGGCTCCGGGCCGGGGCCACGTTCGCCCGCGCCGGGCGGGACGGCCGTTCTGCCTTTCGTGCGGGGTCCCGTCCGAACGGCCTGCCGCTTCCGCGATCAGGCGTCGCCCCACACCTCGCCCGCGACCTCGACGAGCCGGCGGAGCTTGGCCCATTGCTCGTCCTCGGTGAGGAGGTTGCCCTCCTCGGTCGAGGCGAAGCCGCACTGGCCGGAGATGCAGAGCTGGTCGAGCGGCGCGTATTTCGCCGCCTCCTCGATGCGGCGCTTGAGCTCGTCCTTGCTCTCCAGCCGGCCGGACTTCGTCGTCATGATGCCGAGCACCACGCTCTTGCCCTTCGGCAGCAGCCGCAGCGGCGCGAACGTGCCCGAGCGCTCGTCGTCGTATTCCATGAAATAGCCGCTGACGTTGATGCGGTTGAACAGGATCTCCTGCACCGCGTCGTAGCCGCCCGCGCCCATGAACGTCGATTTGTAGTTGCCCCGGCACAGGTGCATGGTGATCGTCATGTCCGGCGGGATGTCGGAGATCGCCTCGTTGATGAGGTCGCCGTAGAGGACGCCGAGCTTGTCCGGGTCGTCGCCGCGGTCCTTCATCTGCTGCACGTATTTGGGGTCGCACAGCATGGCGATGAACACCTCGTCCAGTTGCAGGTAGCGGCACCCGGCGTCGGCGAACTGGCGCACCACCTTGCGGTAGGCCTTGCCCACGTCGGCGAAGAACACGTCGAGATCGGGATAAACGTTGCGGTCGATCGGCGTGCCGACGGGGCGGCCGTAGATCGCCGACGGCGCCGGGATCGTGATCTTCGGCATTGCCCGGGTGTGGGCCTGCACGAACTTGAAGTGCTCGACCATCGGATGGGTGCCGGCCATGCCGACCTTGCCGGTGACCTTGACCCCCTCGTTGCGGGTGTTGACCGCGGCGAACTTGATGCCGGTGTCCATCACGTGGCGCTCGACGCCGTCGAGCCCCCACAGGAAGTCGAGATGCCACCACGAGCGGCGGAACTCGCCGTCGGTGACCGCCTTAAGCCCGACCTCCTCCTGCTTGCCGATGGCGCGCTCGATCTCGCGGTCCTCGACCGCCTTGAGCCCGGCGGCGTCGAGCTCGCCGCGAGCATGCTTCTCCCGCGCCTCCTTCAACGCGGCGGGGCGCAGCAGGCTGCCCACGTGGTCGGCACGAAACGGCGGTTTGGTCCGCGGCATGGTCTCCTCCCTGTTGTCTCGGCCTCTCCCGTTCGGGGAGGGCCACGGATCCGGCTAGCCCCAGACCTCGTCGGCGATCTCGACGATCTCCGCAAGCTTGGCCCATTGCTGGTCCTCGGTCAGCTCGTTGCCCTCCTCGGTGGAGGCGAAGCCGCATTGCGGCGACAGGCAGAGCTGGTCGAGCGGCACGTATCTGGCGGCCTCGTCGATCCGCCGCTTGATGTCGTCCTTGTTCTCCAGCGTGCCGGACTTCGAGGTCACGAGGCCGAGCACCACGAACTTGCCCTTGGGCACGAACCGCAGCGGCTCGAAGCCGCCGGCGCGGTCGGTGTCGTATTCCATGAAATAGGCATCGACGTCGGTGACGTTGAACAGCGTGTCCGCCACCGGCTCGTAGCCGCCCGAGGCGACGAAGGTGGAGCGGAAATTGCCCCGGCACAGGTGCATGGAGATCACCATGTCGTCGGGCACGTCGGAGATCGCCGTGTTGATCATTTCGGCGTAGATCGCCGGCAGCCTGTCCGGATCGTCGCCGCGCTTCTTCACCTGCTCGCGCAGCGCGGGATCGCAGAGGTAGGTGAAGTTCACCTCGTCGAGCTGCAGGTAGCGGCAGCCGGCGTCGGCGAAGGCGCGCACCGCCTTGCGGTAGGCCTGGCCGAGGTCGCGGTAGAACTCGTCCATGTCGGGATAGATCGCGGCCGGCACCGCGTCGCGGCCGTAGCGGAAATGCAGCGAGGACGGCGACGGGATCGTCATCTTCGGCGTCGCCCGGGTGTGCGCCCGCACGAACTTGAAATGCTCGATCATCGGATGGCCGGAGAACGCGCCGAGCCGGCCGGTGACGCGCAGCATCATCGGCCTCGGCTGCACGCCCTGGAACTTGATCTTGCGCTCGCCGAGATAGGCCTCGACGCCGTCGAGCTTGCCGAGGAAATCGTAGTTCCAGAACGCGCGGCGGAACTCGCCGTCGGTGATGGATTTGAGCCCGACGTCTTCCTGGCGGCGGATCGCCTTCTCGATCTCGCGATCCTCGACCGCCTTGAGGCCAGCGTCGTCGAGCTCGCCCCGGGCGTGCTTGTCCCGCGCCTCCTTGAGCGGACCCGGCCGCAGCAGGCTGCCGACATGGTCGGCGCGAAACGGCGGCTGCGTCGTGCCCATCCCTGCGCTCCCGGAAAAATCTTGTGACGTCCCACGCCTGCCCACCCGCGACGACGCGCAGACGGCGTCCCTCATAGCGCACGCACCGGCGGATTTCCATATCGCGGGCGGCGCGCAGCAGCGGCCAAAATAGCAATTGAAAAAGCCCGCCGGACGCGATAGTCCGGGCCCCGCAATTTTGCGTTTCACCCGTCATCTCGGGGTCGATTTCGCCGCCCTTCCTATCCCTGGGCGGTTCGGCTAGGGTCCGGCGTCACCCGAGCATGCGTCAGTAAGGGAGGTTTACCCGTCGCCATGGCCTACAAGAATCTGCAAGAGGCGCTCGACGCCGCCAAAGACCCCGTCACGATGCTGCGGAACTCGCAGATCGGCGCCTATGTCTATCCGGTGGTCGCCCCCGAATTCTCCAACTGGCGCGACGAGCAGCGCGCGTGGCGCGAGACCTGCGTCCTGTTCGACCAGTCGCACCACATGGTGAACCTGTTCGTCGAAGGGCCGGATACGGTCAAGCTGCTGTCCTATCTCGCGACCAACTCGTTCAAGAATTTCAGCGTCGACCAGGCCAAGCAGTTCGCCCCGGTCACGCCCTACGGCCACGTCATCGGCGACGGCATCCTGTTCTATCTCGCCGAGAACAGCATGGTCTATGTCGGCCGCAATCCGGCCGCGAACTGGATCGAGTTCCACGCCAAGACCGGCGGCTACGACGTCAAGACCACCTACGACGACCGCTCGCCGTCGCGCCCGATGGGCAAGCCGGTGGTCCGCAGCTACTACCGCTACCAGATCCAGGGCCCGAACGCCCAGGACGTCATCAAGAAGCTCAACGGCGGCACGTTCCCGGACATCAAGTTCTTCCGCATGGGCTACATCACCATCGCGGGCCGCAAGGTGCGCGCGTTGCGCCACGGCATGGCCGGCGCGCCGGGCCTCGAGGTGTGGGGCCCCTATGCGGAGGGCGACGAGATCCGCACCGCGATCCTCGAGGCCGGCAAGGACGCCGGCATCGTCCCGGTCGGCTCGCGCGCCTACGCCACCAACACGCTGGAGTCGGGCTGGATCCCCTCGCCGGTGCCGGCGATCTACACCGGCGACAAGCTCAAGGCCTACCGCGAGTGGCTGCCCGGCACGAGCTACGAGGCCAACGCCTCGATCGGCGGCAGCTTCGTCTCGAAGAACATCGAGGACTACTACACCACCCCGTACGAGCTCGGCTACAACACCTTCACCAAGTTCGACCACGACTTCATCGGCTCGGACGCCCTGAAGGCGATGGAAGGCAAGAACAAGCGCAAGAAGGTGACGTTCGCGTGGGAGAACGCCGACGTCGACCGCATCAATGCGTCGATGTTCGCGCCGGCCGGCGAGAACTACAAGTTCATCGACCTGCCGCTGTCGAACTACGCCTCGTCGTCCTACGACGCGGTGATGAAGGGCGGCAAGCTGGCCGGCGCCTCGATGTTCTCGGGCTACTCCTTCAACGAGCGCAAGATGCTCTCGCTGGGCTGGGTCGAGGAGGAATACTCGAAGCCGGGCACCGAGCTGACCCTGATCTGGGGCGAGGAGAACGGCGGCACCAAAAAGACCACCGTCGAGCGCCACAAGCAGACCGAGATCAAGGTCGTCGTCTCGCCGGTGCCCTATGCCGCGGTCGTCCGCGAGACCTACGAGGGCAAGTGGCGCCACCAGGCGGCCGAGTAAGCAGCCGCGCTCAGCCAACGTTCGGAAGGGCCCCGTGCCGCATGGCACGGGGCCTTTTCTTTTGCCGGCGCATGCTATGTTGCCCGAAACGGCGGCACAGACCGCCGCCGGCAACGGGAGGGATCATGGTCAGGCGGTTGGCAATCCTGGTCGCGGCGCTCGCGGCCTTCACCGGCGGGGCCGCGGCCCAGAGCAGCGTTCCGCTCCGCATCCTGGTCGGCGTGCAGCCCGGCGCCTCGACCGACACGATCGCCCGGCTCCTGGCCGACAAGCTGCAGGGCTCGCTCAACGAGACGGTGATCGTGGAGAACAAGCCCGGCGCCGGGCAGCGCATCGCGATGGCCGAGCTTCTCAAGGCCCCGGCCGACGGCCGCACCATCTTCCTGGGGTCGAGCGCGGTCTATTCCATCCAGCCGCATATCTACGGCGACCGGACCGGCTACGACCCGTTCAAGGACGTGGTGCCGCTGACGCGCGTCGTCGCGTTCCAGGTCGGCATCGGCGCCAGCAACGCCATCGGCGCCAGCAACATCAAGGAATTCGCCGCCTGGGCGAAAGCCAATCCCGGCAAGGTGTCGTTCGCCTCGCCCGGCGCGGGCTCCAGTTCCCATTTCACCGGCGTGATGCTCTCCAAGGCGCTCGGCATTCCCATGACCCACGTGCCCTATCGCGGCACCGCGCCGGCGCTCGCCGACCTGATCGGCGGCCACATTCCGCTGGTGTTCACCGCCTATTCCGACCTCCCCGAGCCGGCGCGGGCGGGCAAGCTCAAAATCCTCGCCACCGCGGGGCCGAAACGCTCGCTCGCAACCCCCGACACGCCGACGCTGAAGGAGCAGGGCGTCGACATCGCGTTCGACGTCGCCTTCGATATGCATGCCAAGGCCGGCACGCCGCCGGAGACGGTCAAGCGGCTCAACGCGGCGCTGGTCGCCGCGATCAAGGACCCCGAGGTGAACGGGAAGCTCCTGCAGCTCGGCGTCGAGCCGGTCGGCAGCACGCCCGAGGAACTCCTCAGGGCGCAGGAGGCGGAATACAAGCTGTGGGAGGAGCCGGTGAAGGACAGCGGCTACACCGGCGAGTAGGACGGCGCCCGGAGGGCGGCAAACGAAAAGCCCGGCTCGCGCCGGGCTTTTTTATCGGCGCGGCGTCCGCCCTGCCGCTCAGGCGTGCGCCTTGCGCTGCGGATCGATGATCTGCTCCAGCTTGCCGAGCACGTGCATGCAGGGCAGGAGCTGCTGCAGCGAGGCGTTGGGCTCGCGCTTCTCCTTGATCGCGGCGATGAACTCGCGGTCCTCGATCTCGATGCCGTCGAGCGACACGTCGACCTTCGACACGTCGATCTTGTTGTCCTTGCCGTCCGAAAGGTCGTCGTAATAGGCCTTGTAGGTGCCGTTGTCGCAGATGTAGCGGAAGAACGAGCCCTGCGGCGCGTCGTTGTTGAACGACAGCGACAGCGTCAGGATCGCGCCCGACGGCGTCCTGGCCACGATGCCCATGTCCATGGCGATGCCGAGCTGCGGATGGATCGGCCCCTGCACCGCGTAGCAGTCGGAGATGGTCTCCCCCGTCTGGTACTGGAACAGGTCGATGGTATGGGCGGCGTGGTGCCAGAGCAGGTGGTCGGTCCAGCTCCGCGGGTTGCCGGCCGCGTTCATGTTCTTGCGGCGGAAGAAATAGGTCTGCACGTCCATCTGCTGGATCTTGAGCTCGCCCTTCTGGATCCGCTTGTGCACCCACTGGTGGGACGGGTTGAAGCGGCGGACGTGGCCGCCCATGGCGACGACGCCGGTCTCCTTGGCGATCTTCACCAGGTTCTCGGCGTCCTCGACGCTGTCGGTCACCGGGATTTCGACCAGCACGTGCTTGCCGGCGCGCATCACCTGCTCGCCTTGGCGGAAATGCAGCTTGGTCGGCGTGGTGAGGATCACGGCGTCGGCGCGCTTGATGCCCTCGGAGAGGTCGCCGGTGTGATGCGGAATGCCGTATTTCCGCGCGACCTCGGCGGTCGAATCCTGGTTGCCTCCGACGAGCGACGTGACTTCGACACCCGGAATGCGCTTGAGCGCGTCGAGATGCTTCTGGCCGAATGCACCCTGTCCGGCGACGCAGATCTTCATGGAAGCCTCACATTGCGTTGAAACAGGACATTGCGTTGAAACGGGATCGGAGCCTTGGCCGCCGCCTCGGAGCGCGGGACATCCGCGCCCGTTCCCCGGCGGTCAAGGCAAGCGAAGATGGCCGGGACAGGCCCGGCCATCAAGCCCGTCTAGCTGCGGACGCGCTCGACCTTGGCGCGCGCCGCCGCGTGGCGCAGCCGCGCCGCGGGTTTCCTGGCCGGAGCCTTGCGCGCGGCCTTCCGCGCCGGCCTGTCGCGGGTCTCGAGGATGATGTGCCCCACCGCGGTGTTGGAGGCCGGCACCGTGTAGAAGCGATAGACCTCCTCCACGTTGTCGCCGAGCGCGCCGCGCATGATCAGCCACATCACCATCTCGATGCCCTCGGCGCCCGCCTCGCGCATGTAGTCGATGTGGGGGATCTTGGAGAGCTTCACCGGGTCCTTCGACAGGTTGTCGAGGAAGTTCTTGTCCCACTTGCTGTTGATGAGGCCGGCGCGGGGGCCGCTGATCTGGTGGGACAGGCCGCCGGTGCCGAAGATCACCACCTTGAGGTCCTCGGGATATGACTCGACGGCCTTCTTCAGCGCCTTGCCGAGCATTAGGCAGCGATGGCCGGTCGGCGGCGGATACATCACGACGTTGACCGCCAGCGGGATGACCTTGCACGGCCACTGCTCGGTCGGCAGCTTCTTGCCCATGACGAGGTTCATCGGCACGGTCATGCCGTGATCGACCTCCATCTTGTTGCAGACGGTGAGGTCGAACTCGTCGAGGATGACCGACTGCGCGATGTGCGAGGCGAGCTGCGGATGGCCCTGCACCACCGGCACCGGGCGCGGACCCCAGCCCTCGTCCGCGGGCGGGAATTCCGCCGCCGTGCCGAGCGCGAAGGTCGGGATCAGGTCCGTGGAGAACGCCGAGGCGTGATCGTTATAGACGATGATCGCGACGTCCGGCTTGGTCTTGTAGAACCACTCCTTGGACTTCTCGAAGCCCGAGAACACCCGCTTCCAGTACGGCTCCTCGGTCTTGTTGTTGTCGATCGCGGCGCCGATGGCCGGCACATGCGACGAACCGATACCTGCAATGATCTTTGCCACGGCCTATTTCCGTTTCGCTGAGGTTTTGGACTTCGACTTCGACGCCTTCTTGGGCGCCCTGGCTTTCGCCGCCTTCGCGGTCACGGCTTTCCTCGCCGCCGCCTTCTTGGCGGCCCTGGGCTTCGCGGCCGTCCGGGCGGCTTTGGCCAGCTTTTCGCTTTCGGCGGTGAGCGGCGCCGGCCTGTTGTATTTGCCCGTGAGCGAGCGGTTGCCGTCCACCGGGCGGCCGCCGGCAAGCATCATGTCGGCATAGCCCTGCTGGGTGTTGCCGGTCATCACCGCGGCGAGATGCTGGAACGAATGGCCGTCGGTGGCGCCCAGCTTGGCGGCGAAATAGATGTTGCCGCCGAGCTCCAGCATGCGGTTGTAGTCGCGCTTGAGGATCGCCTCCTCCTGCTCCGGCGTCATGTGGAACTGCTTGAGGTAGCCGGCCTCGTCCGCCTTGAACGCCTTGCGGTTCTCTTCCTTCATCAAGGACATGCAGAACGCATTGATGGGATAGCCTTCGCGGGCGCGGTCGGCGTCGAACACGAAGGTCCCGGGAATGTCGTCGTAGTCGTGCTGTTCGCGAGCCATCTCAACCCTCCAGGATCGCTTGCCTTCCGCCGCCGGCCCGGGGGACCCGGATCAACGGCGGGTCCAAGCTCAATGGCCTGATTTATCAATGATATATCGACGGCGCCGGGGCTTTGCAACGGCGCGTCGAACTATTCTAGCGTGACCAGTAGAGCCGCATCGGATTGTCGATCAGCAGCTTGCGCTGCAGCTCCGCCGTGGTCGCGATCTTGGGGATGCGGTCCACCAGGAGCCCGTCGTCCGGCGCCTCCTTCTTCATGTTGGGGTGCGGCCAGTCGGTGCCCCAGATGACACGGTCGGGGAACTTGTCGACCAGCGCCTTCTGGAACGGCAGCACGTCGTCGTAGGGCGGGCCGGCCACCGTCACGCGCTCCGGGCAGGTCACCTTCACATAGAAGTTGTCGTGCTTTTCCATCAGCTTATGGAACCGCTGGTTCTCCGGGTGATCGACGCCCTTGGCCACGTTCGGCGTGCCCATGTGGTCAACCACGACGATGGTGGGCAGCGAGGTGAAGAAATCCTCGAATTCCGGCAGGTCCTGCATCTCGAAATAGATCACGATGTGCCAGTCGAGCTTGGCGACGCGCCTGGCGATCCGCTCCAGAACGTCGCGGGGAGTGGAATCCACCAGCCGCTTGACGAAGTTGAAGCGCACGCCGCGGGTGCCCGCCCTGTCGAGCCATTTCAGCTCGTCGTCGGTGACCTCCTCGCCGACGAAGGCGACGCCGCGGGCCTTGCCGTTCGCCGCCTCCAGGGCGTCGACCATGGCGCGGTTGTCCTTGCTGTGGCACGACGCCTGGACGATCACGTTCTTGTCGAAGCCGAGGAAATCCCGGAGCGCGAACAGCTTCTCCTTGGGCGCGTCGCAGGGCGTGTATTTGCGCTCGGGCGCGTAAGGAAATTTGTCCTCGGGGCCGAACACGTGGCAGTGGGCGTCCACCGCGCCCGCCGGCGGCTTGTAGGTCGGCTTCGACGGGTTGGGATGGAACGGGATGTAACCTGCACTCATGACCACGGGGACGTTCTCCTGCTTCCACGTTTCTGGGCCGCGCCGGTAACGGCGTGGTGGTTCTAGACCCGCTCCAGCGCCAGCGAAACCCCCTGCCCCACGCCAACGCACATGGTGGCGAGCGCGCGCCGCCCGCCGACGGCGTGGAGGTGATGGACGGCGGTGAGCGCCAGCCGCGCCCCGGACATGCCGAGCGGATGGCCGAGCGCGATGGCGCCGCCGTGGGGGTTGACGTGCTCGGCGTCGTCGGGAAGGCCGAGCTGCCGCAGGCAGGCCAGCGACTGCGACGCGAACGCCTCGTTCAGCTCGATCACGTCGAAGTCGCCGATCTTGAGCCCGTGGCGCTCCATCAGCCTGCGGGTGGACGGCACCGGGCCGATGCCCATGATGCGCGGCGGCACGCCGGCGGACGCCATGCCGACCACGCGGGCGCGCGGCGTGAGGCCGTGCTCCTTCACCGCCCGCTCCGAGGCGACGACGAGCGCCGCCGCGCCGTCATTGACGCCCGATGCGTTGCCGGCGGTCACGGTGCCGGGGCTGCGGAACGGCGTCTTGAGCCTGGCCAGTTGCTCCAGCGTGGTGTCGGGCCGCGGGTGCTCGTCCCTGTCGACCGTGACCGGCCCGGCCTTGCCGCCCGGCGCCTCGACCGCGACGATCTCCTGCGCGAAGTACCCGGCCGCCTGGGCCTTGGCGGCGCGCTGCTGCGAGCGCAGCGCGAAGGCGTCCTGGTCGGCCCGCGACACCTGGAACTCCTCGGCCACGTTCTCCGCCGTGTCCGGCATCTGGTCGACGCCGTACTGCGCCTTCATCAGCGGGTTGACGAAGCGCCAGCCGATGGTGGTGTCGAAGGTCTCGGCGCTGCGCGCGAACGCCTCCGGGGCCTTGCCCATGACGAACGGCGCTCGGGTCATGGACTCGACGCCGCCGGCGATGGCGAAATCGATGTCGCCGGACCTGATGGCGGCGGCCGCCGCGCCCACGGCGTTGAGACCCGAGGCGCACAGCCGGTTGAGCGTGACGCCGGGGACGGTGTCCGGCAGGCCGGCCAGGAGCAGCGCCATGCGTGCGACGTTGCGGTTGTCCTCGCCGGCCTGATTGGCGCAGCCGTAATAGACGTCGTCGAGCCGCGACCAGTCGACGTCGGGGCTGCGCGCCATCAGCGCCTTGATCGGGATGGCCGCGAGGTCGTCGGCGCGCACCCTGGCGAGGCTGCCGCCGTAGCGGCCGATGGGCGTGCGGACGGCGTCGCAGATGAAGGCTTCCGGCATGAGCGTTTCCTGACTTGAGGGCGCATTCTCGGGACATCGCGCCGCGCGGTCAAATGCTTGACTGGCCGTGGTGGAGGTGCGATTTCAAATCAAAACAGGGTCCCGCGGGGGTGGGCGACAGGATGGAAGCGTTGATGGAGGCTGCGACGGCGCCGCATCGGCCGGTGCGGCTCGGTCCGCGCGAGGTGACGATCGAGCGCCGCGCCGACGGCGCGCTGGTGCTGCGCTCGCCGCGCCCTCTCCCGCCCTATCCCGACAGGATCACCGACCGCCTCGTCCATTGGGCCGAGCGCACGCCGGGCACCACCTTCATGGCCGACCGCGTCGGCGGAGATTCCAACAAAACCTGGCGCGTCTCGACCTACGCCGACACGCTCGACCGCATCCGGCGCATCAGCGCCGCGCTGCTGCGGCGCAACCTCTCCCCCGAGCGGCCCATCGTCATCCTGTCCGGCAACGACCTGGAGCACCAGTGGCTCGGCCTCGCCGCCATGTATGTGGGCATTCCCTACGCGCCGATCTCGCCGGCCTATTCGCTGATCTCCAGCGATTTCGCCAACCTCAGGCACATCTTCGGCAAGCTGACGCCGGGGATGGTGTTCGCGGCGGACGGCCAGGCCTTCGCCCGCGCCATCGAGACCGTGATGCCGGCGGACGCGGAGCTCGTCGTCACCCGCAACCCGCCGCCGGGCCGGCCCGCGACGCTGTTCGCGGAGCTTGAAAGCGCCCCGCCGGCCGGCGCGGTGGAGGACGCCCACGCCCGGGTCGGGCCGGACACCATCGCCAAGTTCCTGTTCACCTCCGGCTCGACCGGCCAGCCCAAGGGCGTCGTCAACACCCAGCGCATGCTGACCTCGAACCAGGCGATGATCCTGTCCGCGCTCGCCTATTTCGAGGATGAGCCGCCGGTGGTGCTCGACTGGGCGCCGTGGCACCACACCGCCGGCGGCAACCACGACGTCTACCTCGCGCTCTATAACGGCGGCTCGTTCTACGTGGACGACGGCAAGCCGATGCCCGGCGCCATCGAGGCCACGGTGCGCAACCTCCGCGACGTGTCGCCGACCTGGTACTTCAACGTGCCGAAAGGCTTCGAGGCGCTGCTGCCGTTCCTTCAGAAGGACGAAAGCCTGCGGCGCTCGTTCTTCAGGAACCTGAAAGTGCTGTGGTACGCCGGCGCCGGCGTCTCGCAGTATGTCAGCGACGAATACACCCGGCTCGCCGAACAGACCGTGGGCCAGCGCATCCTGTTCCTCACCGGGCTGGGCTCGACCGAGACCGCGCCGTTCGCCGTGGGCCGCACCTGGCCGAGCGCGCGCGCCGCCAACGTCGGCCTGCCCGGCCCCGGCGTCGAGGCCAAGCTCGTGCCCAACGACGGCAAGCTCGAGCTGCGGCTGCGCGGGCCGAACGTCATGCCGGGCTACTGGCGCGAGCCGGAGCTCACCGCCGCGGCCTTCGACGAGGAGGGCTTCTACCGCATCGGCGACGCCATGGCGTTCGAGGATCCGGACGACCCGTCGAAGGGACTGGTGTTCGATGGCCGCATCGCCGAGGACTTCAAGCTCTCCACCGGCACCTGGGTCTCGACCGGCCGGCTGCGCGCCCGCCTGATCGACGTGTTCGCGCCTTACGTGCGCGACGTGGTGCTGGCCGGCCCGGACCGGCCGGACCTCGGCGCGCTCGTTTTCCCCGACATCGACGCCTGCCGCCGGCTGGCGCCGGACGCGGCCGGCGACGCGGCGGCGGTGCTGCGCGACCCGCGGGTGCGCGCCGTGTTCGCCGAGCGGCTCAAGGCGCTGGCCAAGGAGGCGACCGGCGCGTCGAACCGGGTGGCGCGGCTGCTGCCGCTCGCCGACCCGCCCTCCATGGATCGCGGCGAGGCGACCGACAAGGGTTCCATCAACCAGCGCAACGTGCTCAAAGGCCGCGCGGCGCTGGTGGACGCGCTCTATGCCGACCCGCCCACGCCGGACGCCATCCTGCTCAGCGAACGGACCCCCCGATGAATCCCAAAGGACATGCGGCGCTCGTCACCGGCGGCGCCTCCGGCCTCGGCGAAGGCACGGCCCTGCGGCTCGCCGCCGCCGGCTGCAAGGTCACGATCCTCGATCTCAACATGGACCTCGCCCGCGCGGTGGCCGAAAAGATCGGCGGCCATGCTGCGCATTGCGACGTGTCCGACGGCCCGTCCATGGAAGCGGCGCTCAAGGAGGCCCGCGACAAGCACGGCCCCGCCCGCATCCTCGTCAACTGCGCCGGCATCGGCGGCGGCGCGCGCATCGTCGGCCGCGACGGGCCGATGCCGCTGTCGCATTTCGAGAAGATCGTGAAGGTCAACCTCACCGGAACCTTCAACGCCATGCGGCTCGCCGCCGCCGACATGATCGGCCTGGAGCCGCTGGAGGCGGGCGAGCGCGGCGCCATCGTGATGACCGCCTCGGTCGCGGCCTTCGAGGGCCAGATCGGCCAGGCCGCCTACGCCGCCTCCAAGGGCGGCGTCTGCGCACTGGTGATGCCGGCGGCGCGGGAGTTCGCCCAGCACGGCATCCGCGTCAACGTCATCGCTCCGGGCATCTTCAAGACCCCGATGATGAACGGGCTGCGCGAGGACTTCCAGAAGAGCCTCGCCGAATCCGTGCCGTTCCCCAAGCTGCTCGGCTCGCCCGACGAATACGCCGCGCTCGCCATGCACATGGTCGAGAACCGCTATCTCAACGGCGCGACAGTGAGGCTCGACGGCGCGCTGCGCATGGCGCCCCGATAATGTTCGCCCACTCCCGCATCCTGCGCATCGAATGGCAGGACTGCGACCCGGCCGGGATCGTGTTCTACCCGCGCTATTTCGCCATGTTCGATTCCTCGACCACCTACCTGTTCGAGGCGGCGCTGGGGATGGGCAAGCACGGCTTCCTCGAGCGCTACGGCTGCGCCGGCTATCCCATGGTCGACACCCGCGCGCAGTTCCACCTCCCGACCACGTTCGGCGACGCCGTGGAGATCAAGTCCGCGGTGGCCGCGGTCGGGCGGTCGAGCTTCTCCATCGAGCACAAGCTCCTCAAGGACGGCCGGCTAGCGGTCGAGGGCTTCGAGAAGCGGGTCTGGGTCGGCCGCGACCCGGCCGATCCGGCCCGGTTCAAGTCGCAGCCGATCCCGCCGGAAGTGGCGGCGAAGCTTTCGGCATAGCTGCCCGCCCTTGACAGGACCGCGTGTCCCGTGGCCCCTGCCCGTCGAGCGGCGACGGAACATCACAAGGGCTCGGAGGAAATCACATGCGCTTGGACGCCTATACCCACTTCATTCCCAAGAAATTCCTCGACACCATGACCGAGGTGGCGGGCGACCATAAGGACATCGGCAAGCGCATGCGCGGCGTGCCCGCGATCTACGATCTCGACGTGCGCAAGAAGGTCGTGGATATGTTCCCCGACTACGCGCAGATCCTCTCCTACCCGATGCCGCCGCTGGAGGATTTCGCCAAGCCCGACCAGCTCGAAGGCTACCTCAAGCTCATCAACGACGGCTTCGCCGAGCTCACCGCCGCGGAGAAGGACCGCTTTCCCGGCTGGGTGGCGCAGGCTTCGCTCGCCGCGCCCGACGCCTCGGTGCGCGAGGTGGAGCGCGCGATCAAGAACGGCGCGCTCGGCGTGCAGATTTATACGAACGTCGCCGGCAAGCCGCTCGACCGGCCCGAGTACGAGGCGTTCTTCGCCAAGATGAACGAGCTCGGCAAGCCGATCTGGCTGCACCCGGCGCGCACCGCGGCCCACGCCGACTACATGGACGAGAAGAAGTCGCTCTACGAGATCTGGTGGGCGCTCGGCTGGCCCTACGAGACCGCGCTGGCGCTCTCGCGCCTCGTGTTCTCGAAGATCATGGACAAGTATCCGAACCTCAAGATCATCCTGCACCATTTCGGCGGCATCCTGCCGATGCTCGAAGGCCGCATCGGCGCGGGCTGGGACCAGATCGGCAACCGCACCTCGGACGAGGATTATTTCGCGCTCAAGAAGAGCCTGAAGAAGCGGCCGTTCGACTATTTCAAGAACGACGTGTGGGTCGATTCCGCGACCTTCGGCGGCAAAGGCGCGATGCTGTGCGGCCTCGAGTTCTATCCGCACGAGAAGGTCGTGTTCGCCTCGGACTGCCCGTTCGACCCGGAGAAGGGCCCCGGCTACATCCGCGAGACCATCCGCATCCTCGACGAGATCGAGATGCCGAAGGACAAGCGCGACGACATCTACTTCCGCAACTTCGAGAAACTCGTCGGCAAGAAACTTGTGAAGTAATCTCCCCGCGGCAGGCATCGGGATGCCGATGCCTGCCGCCGGCCGGTGAAACTCCCCGGTCGATCTGCTAGCGTCCGCGCCATGGACGCACCCCCTCCTCCATCATCGAACGACGCCGCCGGCCGCGTCACGCCGATGATGGAGCAATACATCGAGATCAAGACCGCCAATCCGGATTGCCTGCTGTTCTACCGGATGGGCGACTTCTACGAACTGTTCTTCGAGGACGCCGAGACGGCGAGCCGCGCGCTCGGCATCGTGCTCACCAGGCGCGGCAAGCACCTCGGCAGGGACATCCCCATGTGCGGCGTGCCCATCGAGCGCGCCGACGACTACCTGCACAAGCTGATCGCGCTCGGCCACCGCGTGGCGGTGTGCGAGCAGCTCGAAGACCCCGCCGAAGCCAAGAAGCGCGGCGGGAAGAGCGTGGTGCGGCGAGACGTGATCCGCCTCGTCACGCCCGGCACGCTCACCGAGGACACGCTGCTCGACGCCGGGCGCAACAACTATCTCCTCGCCGTGGCGCGCTCGCGCGCCTCCGAGGGCGAGGACCGCTTCGGCCTCGCCTCGCTCGACATCTCGACCGGCGAGTTCCGCGTCACCGAGTGCGACGCCGCGGGCCTCGCCGCCGAGATCGCGCGGCTGGAGCCGGGCGAGATCATCGTCTCCGATGCGCTCTACGACGACCCCGCCATGGCGCCGCTGTTGCGCGAGCGCGCCGCGGTGACGCCGCTCGGCCGCGACGTGTTCGACGGCGCAACCGCCGAGCGGCGTCTCGCTTCCTATTTCGCGGTGGCGACCACCGATGCCTTCGGCGCGCTGTCGCGGCTCGAGCTCACCGCGGCGGCGGCCTGCGTCAGCTACGTGGAGCGCACCCAGCTCGGCCGGCGACCGCCGCTGTCGCCGCCGCAGCGCGAGACGCAGGGCGCCGCCATGGCCATCGACGCCGCGACCCGCGCCAACCTCGAACTGATGCGCACGCTCTCCGGCGACACCAGAGGCTCGGTGCTCGCCGCCATCGACCGCACGGTCACCGCCGCCGGCCATCGCCTGCTGGCGCAGCGGCTCGCCGCCCCGCTCACCGATCCCGCCGCCATCGCGCGGCGGCACGACGCGATCGCGGCCTTCGTCGCGGACGCCGCGCTGCGCGCCGAGGTGCGCGCGCGCCTCGCCGCCGCGCCGGACATCGCCCGCGCCCTGTCGCGGCTCGTGGTCGGGCGCGGCAGCCCGCGCGACCTCGCCGCGATCCGCGACGGGCTGCTCGCCGCGGCCGACCTCGCGCGGCTTCTCGCGGCCGCGCAGGAGAGCGAACTGGCCGACGCCGTGGCGTCGCTGCGGCGGCCCGACGGAGCCGTGCCGCAGGAGCTCGCCGCCGCGCTCGCCGACGACCTGCCCGCGTTCAAGCGCGACGGCGGCTTCGTGCGTCCGGGCTACGAGGCGGCGCTCGACGAGATGCGCGCGCTGCGCGACGAGAGCCGCCGCGTGGTCGCCGCGCTCCAGGCGCGCTACGCCGACGAGACCCAGATCCGCGCGCTCAAGATCCGCCACAACAACGTGCTCGGCTATTTCGTCGAGGTGACGGCCCAGCACGGCGACAAGCTGATGGCGCCGCCGCACAACGCCACCTTCATCCACCGCCAGACGCTGGCCGGCCAGGTTCGCTTCACCTCCGCCGAGCTCGGCACGCTCGAGTCGAAGATCGCCAGCGCCGCCGACCGCGCGCTCGGGCTCGAGCTCGAGATTTTCGAGCGCCTGACCGCGCGCGTCACCGCCGTTGCCGACGACATCAAGGCCGCGGCGCAGGCGCTGGCGGCGATCGACGTGGCGGCGGGCCTCGCGGCGCTCGCGGTCGAGCGCAACTACGTGCGGCCCGCGGTGGACGACAGCCGCGACTTCCGCATCGAGGGCGGCCGCCACCCGGTGGTGGAGCAGGCGCTCTCGATGCCCTTCATCGCCAACGACTGCGACCTGTCGCCGCCGCGCGCCGCCGCGCCCGGCCGCATCTACGTGGTCACCGGACCGAACATGGCCGGCAAGTCGACCTACCTGCGCCAGAATGCGCTGATCGCCGTGCTGGCGCAGATGGGGAGCTACGTGCCGGCGTCGCGCGCCGCGATCGGCGTGGTGGACCGGCTGTTCTCGCGCGTCGGCGCCGCCGACGACCTCGCCCGCGGCCGCTCCACCTTCATGGTGGAGATGGTCGAGACCGCCGCCATCCTCAACCAGGCCGGCGAGCGCGCGCTCGTCATTCTCGACGAGATCGGCCGCGGCACCGCCACCTTCGACGGCCTCTCCATCGCCTGGGCCACCATCGAGCACCTGCACGAGGAGAACCGCTGCCGCGCCCTGTTCGCCACCCATTTCCACGAGCTCACCGCGCTCGCCTCGCGGCTCGACCGGCTCGTCAACATGACGGTGCGGGTGAAGGAGTGGCAGGGCGACGTGGTGTTCCTGCACGAGGTCGTGGCCGGCGCGGCCGACCGCTCCTACGGCATCCAGGTGGCGAAGCTCGCGGGCCTGCCCACCCCGGTGATCGAGCGCGCCAAGGTGATCCTGGCCGAGCTGGAGGCCGGGGACCGCACCTCCCGCGCCCGCGCGCTGATCGACGACCTCCCGCTGTTCGCCGCGGCCGCCAAGCCGCCGCCGATGGGCTTCGACGAGGCCGGCAGCGCCGTGATCGCGGCGCTCGCCGCGCTCGACCCGGACGAGATGTCGCCGCGGCAGGCTATCGAGGCGCTCTACGCGCTCAAGGCCAAGGCGCGGGAGAAATAGCGGCTTCAACGCTGTTTTTGTGTCCCGGAGGGCTTATGGTCGGGCGCCGGTTGGACTATATGGACCCGCCATGCTGATCACGCAGGACTTCCCGCGCGCGGCGAACGACCTCGTCGATTTCACCGCCGTCTCCGCCGACCTTGCCGCGCTGGCGCCGGCCTACGCGGGCCGCGAGGCCGAATTGCGCACCGCCATCGCGCAGCGGCTCAAGACGGTGATGAACGAGGGCCGCAGGCGCGCCGAGGAACTGCTGATCGAGGACCACCACGGCCGGCGCTGCGCCGAGCGGCTGTGCGAATTGCAGGACGACATCATCGCCGTCCTCTACGACTTCGCGCGCAAGCACCTCTACGCCTCCAACAACCCGTCCGAGGCCGAGCGCATGGCGATCGTCGCCACCGGCGGCTACGGCCGCGGGCTGATGGCGCCGGGCTCCGACATCGACCTGCTGTTCCTGCTTCCCTACAAGCAGACCGCCTGGGGCGAATCCGTCGCCGAGATGGTCCTCTATTGCCTGTGGGACATGGGGCTCAAGGTCGGCCACGCCACCCGCTCGGTGGACGAGTGCATCCGCCAGGCCAAGGCCGACATGACGATCCGCACCGCGATCCTCGAGGCGCGGTTCCTGCTCGGCGACAGGTCGCTGTTCGACGACCTCGCGGCGCGCTTCGACAAGCAGGTGGCGCAGGGCACGGCGAGCGAGTTCGTCACCGCCAAGCTCGCCGAGCGCGACGAGCGCCACCGCCGCGCCGGCATGTCGCGCTACCTGGTCGAGCCCAACGTCAAGGACGGCAAGGGCGGCCTGCGCGACCTGCACACGCTGTTCTGGATCGCCAAGTACGTCTACCGCGTCCACGAGCCGGAGGAGCTCATCAAGTGCGGCGTGTTCGACCGCCGCGAGTATCAGCTCTTCCGCCGCTGCGAGAACTTCCTCTGGAGCGTGCGCTGCCACCTGCATTTCCTCACCGGCCGCGCCGAGGAGCGGCTGTCGTTCGACGTGCAGCGCGACATCGCGATCCGGCTCGGCTACAACTCGCGCGGCGGCCTGCGCGAGGTCGAGCGCTTCATGAAGCACTATTTCCTCGTCGCCAAGGATGTCGGCGACCTCACCGCGATCCTGTGCGCCAGGCTCGAGGAGCGCCAGGCCATCGGCATGCCGGTGCTCAACCGCATGGTGGAGCGGCTGCGGCGCCCGGGCCGCCGCCACGCCGTCATCCCCGGCACGCGCTTCGTCAACGACAACAACCGCATCAACATCGCCGCGCCGGACGTGTTCGAGAAGGACCCGGTCAACCTGATCCGCATCTTCCAGGTGGCGATGAAGCACAAGATGGCGTTCCACCCGGACGCCATGCGCACCGCCACGCGCTCGCTCAAGCTCATCGACAAGGACGTGCGCGAGGACGTCGAGGCCAACCGCCTGTTCATGGAGATTCTCACCGCCAGGGCGGACGTGGAAATCGTGCTGCGGCGCATGAACGAGGTCGGCGTGCTCGGCCGCTTCATCCCCGATTTCGGCCGCGTCGTGTCGATGATGCAGTTCAACATGTATCACCACTACACAGTGGACGAGCACCTTCTGCGCTGCATCGGCGTGCTGGCGGAGATCGAGGCCGGCAAGACCGCCGAATACGGCCTCGCCAACGACCTCATCCGCACCATCCAGCCGCGCCACCGCGTGGTGCTCTACGTCGCGCTGTTCCTGCACGACATCGCCAAGGGCCGCATCGAGGACCACTCCATCGCCGGCGCACGCATCGCGCGGCGGCTGTGCCCGCGCTTCGGCCTGTCGGCGTCGGAGACCGAGATCGTCGCCTGGCTGATCGAGAACCATCTCGTGATGTCGAGCATCGCGCAGTCGCGCGACCTCTCCGACCGCAAGACCATCGAGAATTTCGCCGCCGTGGTGCAGTCGCTGGAGCGCATGAAGCTGCTCACCATCCTCACCACCGCGGACATCCGCGCCGTCGGCCCCGGCGTGTGGAACAGCTGGAAGGCGCAGCTCCTGCGCGCGCTCTATTACGAGACCGAGCCGGTGCTCACCGGCGGCTTCTCCGAGGTCAACCGCTCCCAGCGCGTCGCCGTGGCGCAGGCCGAGCTGCGCCACGAGCTCGGGGACTGGCCGCCGGAGGAGCTCGACCGCTACATCGCACGGCACTATCCCGCCTACTGGCTCAAGGTCGATCTTGCCGACAAGGTGGCGCACGCCCGCTTCGTGCGCGCCGCCGAGGCCGAGGGCCGGACGCTCGCCACCACCCACCACCTCGACCCCGCGCGCGGCGTCACCGTGCTCACCGTGCTCACGCCCGACCATCCCTGGCTTCTGTCGGTGATCGCCGGCGCCTGCGCCATGGCGGGCGCCAACATCGTCGACGCCCAGATCTACACCACCACCGACGGGCTTGCGCTCGACACCATCGCGGTGTCGCGCGAGTTCGACTTCGACGAGGACGAGGACCGCCGCGCGGTGCGCATCGCCGACGCCATCGAGAAGGCGCTGGTCGGCGAGCTGAAGCTCCCCGAGCAGATGGCGCGCCGCACCACGGCGGCGAAGCAGAAGTCGAAGGCGTTCGCGCTGGAGCCGGACGTGTCGATCAACAACCAGTGGTCCAACGTCTATACGGTGATCGAGGTCAACGGCCTCGACCGCTCGGGCCTGCTCTATGAGCTGACCACGACGATGTCGAAGCTAAACCTCAACATCGCCTCGGCCCACGTCGCCACCTTCGGCGAGCGGGTGGTGGACGTGTTCTACGTCACCGACCTGATGGGCGCGAAGATCGCCTCGCCGACGCGGCAGGCCGCGATCAAGCGCGCGCTGCTCGCCCTGTTCGCCGACGGCGAGGCGCTGCCGGAGCGCCGCGCCGCCGGCTGACGCGGCCACGCGGCCCGAAGGCCGCGCGGGACTGGTCGGAGCCCCCGATCAGTTGCTGGGAACCCAGAAGAAGAACATGTCGTGGATGGCGTGCAGGCTGTCCCTGTTGAGGCTCTCGAAGGTTTGCTGCTGCTCCGGCGCAGCCCGCCTGGCGTGATGCCGCGCCTTCTTGGCGAACGCCATCGACGGCGCGGCCAATGCCATCGCCACGGCTAACAGCAATGCGGTCTTCCGCATGGAAGTCTCCCGAATCTCGAAAATCGCCCCGTGCGGTCTTACCGTGGCCGGCAGCAGGGCACAGCGACTCCGGCCGCGAACCTCGCATGCGCGGCGCGTATGGAATTTGCGCCGTCTCTCCCGGCGGGCCGAGGCTTAACCGCCCCTTAAACCGCGGATTTTAACCTCGCCGGGAGCGCGGCCCGGCCCCTTGGGGCCGCCGGCCGGATGGGCTTGCTTGCGTGCGGCCGGGGGGCTTTCGGACCAATGTCGAACGAGCCGCAGAGCCGGGCCGCCGCCGGGGAGCGCAGGCCCCCGCGCCGCGCCAAGCCCGCCGCCCGTAAACGCGGCAAGACATCCCGCAAGCGCCCGTCGCTCGCGCGCGCGGCCTATTGGGCCGCGGTCGCCGCGCTGTGGCTCGGCATCGGCGGCGTCGCCACGCTGGCCTGGGTCGGCATGCACCTGCCGCCGCTGCAGTCGCTCGACATCCCCAAGCGGCCGCCCTCGATCGAGATCGTGGACGACACCGGCCGCGTGCTGGCGACGCGCGGCGACATGGGCGGCGAGGCGATCCCGCTCAAGGAATTGCCGCCCTACCTGCCCAAGGCGTTCATGGCGATCGAGGACCGCCGCTTCTACAGCCATCACGGCATCGACCCCATCGGCCTCGCGCGCGCGGTTCTCGCGAACGTGCTGCATCGCGGCGTCGCCCAGGGGGGCTCGACGCTGACCCAGCAGCTCGCCAAGAACCTGTTCCTGACCCAGGAGCGCACGCTCAACCGCAAGCTCCAGGAGGTGGTGCTGGCGCTGTGGCTGGAGCACAAGTTCAGCAAGGACCGGATCATCGAGCTCTATCTCAACCGCGTCTATTTCGGCGCCGGCGCCTATGGCGTCGAGGCGGCGGCGCAGCGCTATTTCGGCAAGTCGGCGCGCCGCGTCACGCTCGCGGAGGCGGCGATGCTGGCCGGCATCGTCAAGTCGC
>Ga0182749_1000250_pt1 | contig 54377 bp, 50 predicted proteins | sample eDN3rd37CKraftMG_FD_128875 | JGI IMG/M metagenome (GOLD analysis project Ga0182749, IMG submission 128875) | Enriched Miracle-Growth compost microbial communities from Emeryville, California, USA - eDNA 3rd pass 37_C Kraft MG (version 2) (version 2) ...
CACCAGAAGCCCGGCGCACCGCGCGTCATGAAGGTCATGACGAGGCCGACCACGCCGCTGATCAGGAACAGCCAGCCGAGGAAGATGGTGACGCCAAGCGTAGCGAGCGGCGGCACGACGATGGCGAGCGCGCCGAGGATGACCAGGACGACCCCTTCGATGACGAACCAGAGCCAGTGGTCGTGCATCGAACGGGTCACGGCATCGCCGAGCGACGTAGGCTGTGTCGGCATCGTCATGGCTTGCTCCCCCTGTCAGACCGGCCGAATCGGCGCGACGGTAACAGGCACCGGCGACAAAAGTTCCATCGCCGTATCGCGGCCGACCGCGAAGGTCGGGCCGGTCAGAAGCCTTTGAGGAGCCGCTCGATGTAGTCGAGCTCGAGCTGCGGCCGGTTGGTTTCACCGTACCGCCGGCGCAGCTCTTCGAGGATGCGGCGGGCGCGCTGGGCGTCGATCTCGCCCGGCACCTTCACCGTCGGGTCGTTGTCGTAGCCGCGGCCGCGCAGCGGGCGGCCGAGCGGATCGGTGTCCGAATTGGCGCGCTGGCGTCCGTTCGGATTGGGCTGGCCGTTCGGGCCCTGGCCGATCTGGCCCTGCCCCTGCTGCTGCATCTGCTGGGCCAGCCCCTGTGCGCCCTTGCGCATGGCCTCGAGGGCGCGCCCCTGGCTGTCGACGGCATTGTCGGCATCGCCCTCGCCGAGCTGGCCCTCGGCCTCGCCCATCGCATCGCCGGCCTCGCCGAGCTGGTCCATCTCGTTGCCGCCTTGCTGGCCCTGCTGACCCTGCTGGCCCTGCTGACCGCGCTGGCCCTTCTGGCCCTGCTGCTGTTGTCCCTGCTGCTGCTGCCCTAGCCCGCGCTTGCGCAACTGCTCGAGCAGCTTGTTCATGCGGTCCTTGAGCGCCTGCTGGTCCTGCTGCAAGTCGCCCATCTTCGGCTTCTGGCCGCCGGGCTGGCGGTCGCGCCGCGAGTCCTGTCCTTGCTTGAATGTGCGGTCGCGCAGCTGCTGCTGCTTGCGGATCATGTCGCCGAGTTCGTCGAGCGCCTGGCTCATCTCGTCGTCGCCCTGGTCGGGCGAGGCGCCGGGCCGCGCCATCTGCAGGTTCTCGAGCATCGACTGCAACTGGTCGAGCAATTGCTGCGCCGCCTCGCGGTTGCCCGAGCGCGCCAGATTCTCCAGCCGGTCGAGCATGCTGTTGAGATCGCGCTCGGTCAGCGTGCGCGTGTTGCGGTCGAGCGGCCGGGCGAGCTGCTGCGGGTTCTTGCGCATCTCCTCGGCCAGCGCCTGCATGAACCTGTCCATGGCGGCGCGCAGGTCCTGCATCAGCCTCTTGATTTCCTCGTCGGAGGCGCCGCGCTCGAGCGCCTGTCGTAGTGCCTCCTGCGCCTGACGCAGCGCCTGCTCGGCCTGGCTGACATTGCCGTCCTCGATCTGCAGCGCCATGTCCCACAGGCGGGCGACGACATCGCGTAACTGGTCGTCCGTTTTCGCGCCTTCGAGCTCGAAATAGATCGAGCGCAGGCCGAGATAGACGCCCGCCTCCGGCGTGAACTTCTCCGGCGCCAGAGCGAGCGCATCGAGCGCGGTCAGCACGATGGGCCGGGCGCCGGCATCGAGCGCGAGATTGCGCCGCTGCTCGATCAGCGCGCGGGCGAGCGGCTTGACGAAGATGCGCTGCGGCAGCGTCAATTCGCGCGGCTCGCTCTCGCCGACATTGCCGGCCTCGTCCTTGGCGGTGAGCGTGACGGTGACCTCGGCGCCGGCCCAGGGATTGTCGGACAGGTCGCGTGTCGTCTGCGCCGCGCCCGAGCGCGTGCGCAATTGCGGCAGCGTCAGCGGAAACTCCGGCGGGCCGTAGAGTGGCCGCTTGCCGGCGGCTTCGGCATCCTTGAGCGCGAAGATCGCCTTGCCTTCGACGACGCCGTAGTCGTCGTCGACCTTGTATTCGAGCTTGAGAGCACCGCGCGCCTGCCGCTCCGGATCCTTGACGAAGGCAATCGTCGGCGTGCGGTCGGGAATGGCCTTGAAGGTCCAGACGTGCTCGCGGCCGAGCACACCGTGGATGGAGGCCGTGCCGTCGCCCTTGATGACGAGGCGATGCTCTTCGGTGCCGGCGGGCAGCGGCGTCTTGTCGGTGTCGGCCGCCTCTTCGAGACCGCCCTTGCGCACCACCTCGAGATGCACATTGCCGGTGGCGCGGATGACAAGCTGGCTGCCGGCCGGCACCGAGACCGGAGCCGCGGCCATCGCCGCCCCCTCGTCGGCCGGACGCTGGCCGGTGAGCATGAGCGGCGGCCGGCCGGTATAGGCCGGCGGGTTGACCCAGGCATCGATGCGGAAGTTCGCCGGCGCGACCACGCCGTGCCAGTCGAAAGCGGCGGCGACGCGCTTCCAGCGTTCGCCGCCGGCGGCGACGAAGGCGGTGACGACCAGGATCAGGGTCAAAGCGCGCAGCGCGGTCGGGTCGCGCAGCGACAGCCGTGGCGAGGGCCAGCCGGCCTTGAGCCGGCGCGCCGACAGGAGCGCGCGCTCGACATGCGCCTGCCACAAGGCCTGCGCGACCGGGTCGTGGCTGTTGGCGGCGATGGCGTCGGTGACGGCGGTCGCCGGCCGATGCCTCTCGCCGCTGTTTTGGTCGAGCCGGCGCAGCGCGTCGGCGTCGCGCGGGGCGCGCACCCGGAGCAGCGGGATCGCCGCAGCCAGCGTCAGGATCAGGAAGAGCACAAGGCCGACGGCCCGCCCGGCCGGCGGCAGCACCAGCCAGAGGCCGGCCCAGGACACGGCCAGAAACAGGCCCACGGCGGTCAGCAGCGCCGCCAGCGCCGGCCACAGGCGCTCCCACAAGAGACCGCCGCGCGCGCGCTTGAGCGCGCGGGCGAGATGGAGCCGGGTCACGGCCGCACGGTCGCTGGGGTGCTCGTCGAAATTATCCAATCACAGGGCTCCGTCGCCCGGCCTCTGAGACTCTAACACGCTACCACGCGAGTCTTTCCCCGGCCACGCAGGCATTTCCGGCCGCCGGCGCGCGGGCCCGGCCCGTCACAGGAACGCAGCCTTTTAGGTCGGTTTGATGGCGAAGGAACTTAAGCCTCAGAGCCAGGGCGGCAGGCGATCGAGCGCGATCAGTTGCTCGACCTCGACGCGTGGCCGCACGACGGCCCATTGCGCGCCGTCGACCAGCACTTCCGGCACCAGCGGCCGCGTGTTGTAGGTGCCGGCCTGCACGGCGCCGTAAGCGCCGGCCGACATCACCGCCAGCAGCGCGCCCGGCGCTGGCTCGGGCAGATCACGATCTTTTGCGAGGAAATCGCCGCTCTCGCACACCGGGCCGACCACGTCGGCCCGGATGCGCTTGCCGTCGCCCGCCTCGGCCACCGGCATGACCGCGTGATAGGCCTCGTACAGCGTCGGCCGGATCAGGTCGTTCATGCCGGCGTCGACGATGACGAAGTTCTTCGCGTCCCCGTGCTTGACGAAGAGGACGCGCGTGACCAGCACGCCGGCATTGCCGACGATGAGGCGGCCCGGCTCGAAAATCAGCCGGCAGCCGAGATCGCGCGTCGCCTTCTTGACCACCTGCGCGTAATCCTCCGGACGCGGCGGCGGCTCGTTGTCGTCGCGATAGGGAATGCCGAGGCCGCCGCCGAGATCGACATGCTCGATGGCGTGGCCGTCGGCGCGCAGCTCGCGCACGAACGCGGCGAGCAGCGTGAAGGCATTGCCGAAAGGATCGAGGTCGGTGATCTGGCTGCCGATGTGCATATCGACACCGGCGAGGCGGATGCCGGGGAGCTTGGCGGCGCGCGCATAGACCTCACGCGCGCGGCTGATCGGAATGCCGAACTTGTTTTCCGCCTTGCCGGTCGCGATCTTGTGATGTGTTTTGGCGTCGACATCGGGATTGACGCGCACCGAGACGTGCGCCGACTTGCCCTTCGCCGCGGCGATCTCGGACAGAAGCGCGAGCTCCGGCTCCGACTCGACGTTGATGCAGAGGATGTCCTCGTCGAGCGCCAGCGCGAGCTCGGCCGCAGTCTTGCCGACGCCGGAAAACATGATCTTCTTCGCCGGAATGCCGGCGGCGCGCGCGCGCTTCAATTCGCCGCCGGAGACGACGTCGGCGCCGGCGCCGAGCTTGGCGAGCGTGCGCAGCACCGCCTGGTTCGAGTTCGCCTTCATGGCGTAGCAGACGAGCGCGTCGACGTCGGCGAAGGCGTCGGCGAAAACCTTGTAGTGACGCGTCAGCGTCGCGCTCGAATAGCAATAGAACGGCGTGCCGATCGCCGCCGCGATGGCGTCGAGGCTGACCGCCTCGGCGTGGAGCACGCCGTCGCGATAGTCGAAATGATGCATCGGGGGTTCAGTCTAGTTCAGGAGGCCGTCGAGGACGAAGGGGCGGTTCGGACCTTTCGGCGCCAGCGGCCGGCCATCGGGCCCGAGCGCCGGCTCGGCCGACGGGGCCTTGGCGCCCCCACCGCCGATCGGCGCCATGATCGGTGCCACGAGTCCCGATTGCTGCGCCGCCGGCTCGCCCGTGACCGAGGCGCCCGGCGGCGGATCGAGCGGGCCCTTGCGGCCGCAGCCGGCGAGCACGAGCAGCGCGCCCATCGCGGCAACGACAGCTAAACCACGGAGGGGACGGCGGAATTCGGACACTTGGCTCTCCTTGACGCGGCCGCACAATAGCAGATTCCGGCCTGATTACACCCCTCGCCCGCCCGCTGTACCCGATGCCGGATGCGGCACCCGGCCGCCTTTGCTACCACTTGCCATCCGCACGACGGAAACGCCCATGCACCGCGGCAGGCTGTGGCTCATCCTCGCGACACTGCTCGCCCTGACCGCGACGTCGGCGGCGCAGACGCGTTGGGCGACCTACGCCAATGCGCGTTTCGGCACCACCGCCGACTACCCGGCCGACCTGTTCACCCGGCGCGATCCGCCGCCGGAGAACGGCGACGGCGTCAGCCTGCACACCGCCGACGGCCGCGCGACGCTGGTCGTGTTCGGCCACTACAATGTCGAGAACGACACGCCGGCGAGCTATTTCGACCGCGTCGTCGCCAAGGACGGCATCGCCTACAAGCACATCACAGCCAGCTCTTACATCGCGTCTGGGCAGCGCGGCGGCGACATTTTCTATCAGCGCTGCAATTTCCGTTCCGGCGACCGGGCGACCGTCGACTGCTTCGAGCTCACCTATCCGGCGCGCGAGAAGAAGGCCTGGGACAAGATCGTGGCGCGGATCGGTAAATCGCTGCGCGCCGGCAAGGGAGTCGACGATTGAGTCGCGTTGGGTCGCGAAGCGACCGGCGCCTGTCGTTGTGCCCTCTCCCACAAAGGGAGTGGCACAGCCACGGACGCCGCGCTCCTTTGAAGCGTCTGGAGAATTACGGGGACCTCACTTGGCGAGGCGCTTCAGCCACCGGTTGGCCTGCATGCGCACGTTCTTCGGCGCCGTGCCGCCGTAGCTGACGCGGCTCTTCACCGAATTGGTGACCGACAGCACGTTGAACACGTCGTCCGTGATGCGCGGCTCGATGCCCTGCATGTCGGCGAGCGTGAGCCGATGCAGCGGCACGCCCTTTCCTTCGGCCAGCGCGACGACGCGACCGGTGACGTGATGCGCGTCGCGGAACGGCATCTGCAGCGTCCGCACCAGCCAGTCGGCGAGATCGGTCGCGGTGGCGTAGCCCTCGCCCGCGGCCTTCTTCATCTTCGCCACGTCCGGCTCGAGGTCGGCGACCATGCCGGCGATCGCCGCGATCGCCAAAGAGAGCGCCGAGAGCGCGTCCATGGCGCCCTCCTTGTCCTCCTGCATGTCCTTGGCATAGGCGAGCGGGAGGCCCTTCATCACGATCAGGATGCCGTTGAGCGCGCCGATGATGCGCCCGGTCTTGGCGCGCACGAGCTCGGCGGCGTCCGGGTTGCGCTTCTGCGGCATGATCGACGAGCCGGTGGTGAACTTGTCCGACAGTTTGACCAGGCCGACGAGCGGCGAGGTCCAGATCACGATCTCCTCGGCCAGCCGCGACAGGTGCACCGACGCGATCGCGGCCGCCGCAAGCGTCTCCATGACGAAGTCGCGGTCGGAGACGGCGTCGAGCGAATTGGCCGTCGGCCGGTCGAAGCCGAGCGCCTTTGCGGTCATGTCGCGGTCGAGCGGGAACGAGGTGCCGGCCAGCGCCGCCGAACCGAGCGGCGATTCATTCAGCCGCCTGCGGGCGTCGGCAAAGCGGCCGCGGTCGCGCGCCGCCATCTCGACATAGGCCAGAAGATGATGGCCGAAGGTGACCGGCTGCGCCGTCTGCAGATGCGTGAAGCCGGGCATCACGGTCGCGGCGTGCGCCAGCGCCTTCTCAGCCAGGGTCTTCTGCAGGCCGGCGAGCGCGGCATCGATGGAGTCGATGCTGTCGCGCACCCAGAGGCGGAAGTCGGTCGCCACCTGGTCGTTGCGCGAGCGCGCCGTGTGCAGGCGGCCGGCCGATGCGCCGACCAGGTCCTTGAGCCGGCTCTCGACGTTCATATGGATGTCTTCCAGCGCCCGCTGGAACGAGAACTTGCCCGCCTCGATCTCTGACAGGATCGTGTCTAGACCGTGAGCGATCGATTTCGCATCGTCGGCCGCAATGATGCCTTGCTTGGCCAGCATTTCGGCATGGGCCTTGGACGCCGTGATGTCCTGGCGGTAAAGATGCCGGTCGAAATCGATGGAGGCGTTGATCTCCTCCATGATGGCATCCGGGCCCGAGGCAAACCGCCCGCCCCACATCTTGTTGCTCATGGCTAAAATACCCGAGGTTCTTCCGATATGACCGAGCCGACACGTCCGAAACGCAGCTTTGCCATCAAGCGGCTCGTCCTGGTCCTGGCCGGCGGCGTCGCCGGGGTCGTCGTCGGGCTGGCGGGGGTATACGGGATCGGCACCCTTTCGCGCAACGCGGGCGGCGACAAGGCCTGCCAGCCGGCCGTGGCGCTGGCCGCCAAGGCCGCGCCTTTCGCGCGCGGCGAGGTCGCCGCCGTCAACATGGCCAAGAGCCCGCTCAAGGTGCCCGACCTCGCCTTCGAGGATGGGACCGGCAAGAAGCTGACGCTGGCCGATTTCAAGGGCCGGACGGTGCTCCTCAACCTGTGGGCCACCTGGTGCGTGCCCTGCCGCAAGGAGATGCCGACGCTCGATGCGCTGGAAGCGAAGCTCGGCAGCCCGGACTTCCAGGTGGTCGCCGTCAACATCGACACCCGCGACCCGGACAAGCCGAAGGCTTTCCTCAAGGATATTGGCGTGCACAATCTGGCCTATTATGCCGATGCGAGCGCCAGGAGCTTCCAGGACCTGAAGGCGGTGGGCCGCGCGTTCGGCATGCCGACCACGCTCCTGGTCGATCCCAATGGCTGCGAGATCGGCACCATCGCCGGCCCGGCCGAATGGGCGAGCGAGGATGCGATCAAGCTGATAAAAGCGGCGCTCGGCCAGGGCTGAGCGCGGCATCTCGGAGGAGAACGATGGCGACGACGGTGAAGGACCTGATGGCGGCGGCGAATGCGGCCGTCCCGAAGATCACGCCCGAGGAGGCGCGGACGCTGATGGCCGCCGGCGCGCTGGTGGTCGACGTGCGCGACGCGCCCGAGGTCGAGAAGAGCGGCAAGGTCGCCGGCGCGCGGCACGTGTCGCGCGGCATGCTCGAATTCCGCGCCGATCCGGCCTCGCCCTACCACGACAAGGCGTTCAGCAAGGACAAGACCGTCATCGTCTATTGCGCCTCCGGCGGCCGCTCGGCGCTCGCAGGCAAGACGCTGAAGGACATGGGCTACACCGACGTGCGCAATCTCGGCGCCTTCAAGGACTGGGCCGACGGCGGCGGCGCCGTCGATCGTCCGATCGAACCGGGAATGTAGGCGCGTCCCTTCTCCCGGTTCCGCTTAAACGGAAATATCCAGGTTCTGCCCGAGCCCCGCGGCGGCGTCGGCGAGCTGCTGCATGTTCTGCTGCGCCGAATCGATGAGCCTGGCGACGGCGGCCTCGGCATCGGCGTTCATGCGCATCATCTTCGCGGCGAGCGCCATCTGGACGCTGGCGCTGTGGGCGCCGCTCATGGCCGCAGCGAGAGAGGTCGGGTTCATGCGCCCGTCTTGCCCTGCAATCCTCAACAAATTGCAAAGATCGGTGCGCCGCCTTGACAGGCGCGCGTCTTCCCATAAACTTAACCACATGGTTTACTGTTCGCCCGCGACGCTGGATCGCACCTTCGCCGCACTCGCCGACCCGACTCGGCGCGCGCTGCTGGCGCAGTTGAGCGAGCGGAAGACCATCTCGGTCAGCGAGCTGGCGAAGCCGTTTGCCATGTCGCTGCCTGCGGTGATGAAGCACCTCGATGTGTTGTCCGACGCCGGGCTCATTGTGCGCGAGAAGACGGGGCGCACCGTCTCCTGCCGGCTCGAGGCCGAGCCGATGCGCGCCGCCACCGACTGGCTCAATCGCTATCAACGCTTCTGGAGCGAGCAGCTCGACAAGCTCGCAGCCTATCTGGAGGAAGACCCATGTCCACCGCCGTCGCCGCCAAGCCGAGCCTCACCATCCGCCGCCGCTTCCGGGCATCGCCGGCGCGCGTCTACGCGGCATGGACCGAGCCGGCGCAGATAGCGCGCTGGTTCGGTCCCGGCAGGACCGAGATCGTCGATACGGTGTTCGAGGCGAGACCCGGCGGCCGCTTCATGGTGCACGCCCGCTCACCGGAGACGGGCGAAGACCACGGCGTCTCCGGCGAAGTGATGGAGGCGGTGGCGAACGAGAAGATCGTCTACACCTGGGCCTGGCGGTCGACGCCGGAGCGACAGTCGCTCGTCACCGTCACGTTCAGGCCGGATGGCGACGGCACGCTGCTCACGCTCACACACGAGCAATTCTTCGACGAAGCCGCGCGCGACCGCCACAACATGGGCTGGACCGCCGCGCTCGACAAACTCGAAGCCTGGCTCGGCTGACCCGGCGGCGCCCTGCATCGGCAAGACAAAGACCACAACGGGAGAGAACGATGAAGCTCATTGGATTTCCGCCATCGCCGCGCACCTGGACCGCGCGTGCGGTCGCCGCGCAACTCGGGGTTCCGCTCGAGTTCGAGTTGGTCGATCTGACCAAGGGTCAGCAGCATTCGCCGGAGTACCGCGCACTCAACCCGACCGGCCGCGCGCCGACGCTCGTCGACGGCGACCTCACGCTCTGGGAGACGACCGCGATCATGCACTACCTCGCCGGCCAGAAGCCGAACGCGCTGTGGCCGGACGACGTGCGCACGCGCGCCGACATCGTGCGCTGGCAGAGCTGGCATCTCGCCCACTGGGAGAAGGACTCGTGCGTGCCGCTCATCGTCGAGCGCATCGTCAAGCAGATCCTCGGCGCCGGCCCTCCGGACGAGGCGGTGGTCACGCGCGCGCTCGAGAGCTTCGCGCGCGACGCCGAGGTGCTCGAGGCGCATCTTTCGCGGCAAGCCCATCTCGTCGGCAATTCCCTCACGCTCGCGGATTTCTCGATCGCCGGACCGCTGTTCTACGCCGAGCGCGCCGGCCTGCCGCTCGCCGATTATCCGAACCTGCGCGCATGGTTCGGCCGCGTCGCCGCGCTGCCGTGCTGGGGTGAAACCGCGCCCCAGGCGCCAGCCGCCGCGGCGTGACGCTCCTTTGTCCCGGACGCGGCGCGGCGCAGCGCGGAGCGGTGCGCCGCCGATCCGGGACCGTTTGGACGATTGAGTGTGTGACGGTCCCGGGTCTGCGGCGCATCACCGGCGTGCTGCGCCGGGCCCGAGACGAGCGCCCTCAGCGCGTCGGCACCGGCTTTTCGCCGCGGTAGTCGTAGAAGCCGCGCTGCGTCTTGCGGCCGAGCCAGCCGGCCTCGACGTATTTGACGAGCAGCGGGCACGGCCGGTACTTCGAATCCGCCAGGCCCTCGTGCAGCACCTGCATGACCGAGAGACAGGTGTCGAGCCCGATGAAGTCGGCCAGTTCCAGCGGCCCCATCGGATGGTGCGCGCCGAGCCGCATCGCGGTGTCGATCGCCTCGACGTTGCCGACGCCTTCGTACAGCGTGTAGATCGCCTCGTTGATCATCGGCAGCAGGATGCGGTTGACGATGAAGGCCGGGAAGTCTTCGGACACCGCGATGGTCTTGCCGAGCTTCGACACGAACGCCTTCGAGGCCTCGAAGGTCGCGTCGTCGGTGGCGATGCCGCGGATCACCTCCACGAGCTCCATCAGCGGCACCGGATTCATGAAGTGGATGCCGATGAAGTGCTCCGGCCGATCGGTCGATGCCGCAAGCCGCGTGATCGAGATCGACGAGGTGTTGGTGGCGACGATCGCGTCCTGCTTCAGCGACGCGCACAGGTCGGCAAAAATGCGCCGCTTGACGTCCTCCTTCTCGGTCGCGGTCTCGATGACGAGGTCGCACTGGCCGAGGTCGTCGTACTTCTCCGCCGGCTTGATCAGCGTCAGCGCCGACTTCCTGGCCTCCTCGGTGATGACGCTCTTCGACACCTGGCGGGTCATGTTGCCGTTGATCGTCGCCATGCCCGCCTTGATGCGGTCGGGCGAGACGTCGTTGAGCAATACCGAATAGCCCGCGAGCGCGCAGACATGGGCGATGCCGTTGCCCATCTGGCCCGCGCCGATCACCCCGACAGTCTTGATTGTAACGGCCATTTTCCCGATCCGATCGATATTCGGCGACGGCTTCGCCTTCACGTCGCGTCCGTCTGCCCGTTTCACTTCTACGCCGAACCGCCGCATCTTACCATCGGCGGCCCGGCCGTGCTTGGCGCGCTCAGCGCTTGATCTTGTCGAGCTCGGTCGCGAGCTCGGGCAGCGCCTGGTAAAGGTCGGCAACCAGGCCGTAGTCGGCGACCTGGAAGATCGGCGCCTCCTCGTCCTTGTTGATCGCGACGATCACCTTGGAGTCCTTCATGCCGGCGAGATGCTGGATCGCGCCGGAAATGCCGACGGCGATGTAGAGCTCCGGCGCCACCACCTTGCCGGTCTGGCCGACCTGCCAGTCGTTCGGCGCGTAGCCGGCGTCGACCGCCGCGCGCGAAGCGCCCATCGCCGCACCGAGCTTGTCGGCGACCGGCTCGATGTACTTGGTGAAGTTCTCGCGGCTCTGCATGGCGCGGCCGCCGGAGATGATGATCTTCGCCGAGGTGAGCTCCGGCCGGTCCGACTTCGACAGTTCCTCGCCGACGAAGCTCGACAGGCCCGGATCGGCCGCGGCAGCGGCGTTCTCGATCGGCGCCGCCCCGCCCTCACCCGCCGCCTGGAAGGTCGAGGTGCGCACGGTGATGACTTTCTTGGCGTCCGACGACTTCACCGTCTGGATGGCGTTGCCGGCATAGATCGGCCGCTCGAACGTATCGGGCGCGACCACCTTGGTGATGTCGGAGATCTGCATCACGTCGAGCAGCGCCGCGACGCGCGGCATCGTGTTCTTGCCGTTAGTCGTCGCCGGCGCGACCAGCGCGTCGTAGGCGCCGGCAAGCGAGACGATCAGCGCGGCCATCGGCTCGGCGAGCTGGTGCTCATAGGCGGGCGCCTCGGCGAGCAGCACCTTGGCGACGCCGTCGAGCTTCGCCGCCGCCTCGGCCGCGGGCGTGGCATCCTTGCCGGCGACGAGGACGTGCACTTCGGCGCCGAGCGCCTTGGCCGCGGTGAGCGCCTTGGCGGTCGAGTCCTTGACGGACGTGTTGTCGTGTTCGGCGATGAGAAGCGTGGTCATGATTACAGCACCCCCGCTTCGTCTTTGAGCTTGGCGACGAGTTCGCTCACCGAGCCGACCTTGACGCCGGACTTGCGGCCGGCGGGCTCGGCCGTGGTGACGACGGACAGCCGCGGCGTGACGTCGACGCCGTAATCGGCAGGCGACTTCTCGTCGATCGGCTTCTTCTTCGCCTTCATGATGTTCGGCAGCGAGGCGTAGCGCGGCTCGTTGAGACGCAGATCGGTCGTCACGATCGCCGGCGCCTTCAGCTTCACCGTCTGCAGGCCGCCATCGACCTCACGCGTGACGCTGATCGTCTCACCGTCGATGACGAGTTTCGAGGCGAAGGTGCCCTGCGCCCAGCCGAGCAGCGCGGCCAGCATCTGGCCGGTCTGATTGGAATCGTCGTCGATCGCCTGCTTGCCCAGAATGACGAGCCCGGGCTGCTCAGCCTCGACGATGGCTTTCAGGAGCTTGGCGACCGCGAGCGGCTCGACGACGCCCTCGGCCTTCACCAGGATGCCGCGGTCGGCGCCCATGGCCAGCGCGGTGCGGATCGTCTCGGAGGCCTGCTGCGGTCCGATCGACACGGCGACGATCTCGGTCGCCTTGCCGGCTTCCTTCTGCCGGATCGCCTCTTCCACGGCGATCTCGTCGAAGGGGTTCATCGACATCTTCACATTGGCCAGTTCGACGCCGGAACCGTCCGGCCGGACACGGATCTTGACGTTGTAATCGACCACCCGTTTCACGGGCACGAGTATTTTCATGGTCTGAATCTGCTCCGCGGACCGCTATTTGCTGGTTTTCAGGCCTAAAAATTGGTGCGGCGCACCCTAGTCGTCGCTTTATGTCGGGTCAACGGCGGGCCCGGTATGCCGTTCAGCGGTGACGGCCTGGGGCCCAGAGCACGTCGGAGGCTCCCTTGGCATTGGCGTGCCGGCCGGCGACGAACAGGTAATCGGAGAGGCGATTGACGTATTGCAGCGACGGCGCGGAGACCTCCTCGCCGGGCTGGTCCATCAGCGCGACCATGATGCGTTCGGCGCGCCGGCACACGGTCCGTGCGAGATGCAGCCAGGCCGAGGCGGCGCTGCCACCGGGCAGGATGAAGGACTTCAGCGGCGCGAGCCCGGCATTGAGCCGGTCGATCTCGCCTTCCAGCCAGGCGACCTGGGCCTCGGTGACGGTCAGCCGGGCGCCGCCCGGGCCCTTTTCCGACAGGCAGAGGTCTGCCTCGACATCGAACAGGTCGTTCTGGATGCGGCCGAGGGCGTCATCGAGCACGGCGTCGGCGGCGGTATGCAGGCGCGCCAGACCGAGCACCGCATTGACCTCGTCCAGCGTGCCGTAGGCATCGACCCGGAGATCGTATTTCTTGCGGCGGGCGCCGGACCCGAGCGACGTGGTGCCGTCGTCGCCGGTGCGGGTGTAGATGCGGTTGAGCACGACCATGCGTGGAGCCTTCGGAACTGGACTGAGGGGCCGCTAATCTGGACCGGTTCGCCGGCGAGATACAGAGGGCACTCCGACCGGCCGCGATGCCGCTTTACCTAGCGGCCCATCGCCCAGATCGTCACCATGATGATGATGATGGCGACGAACTGCAGCAGCACGCGCATGCGCATCAGTTTTTGCGAGGTGTTCGGCGAGCCGCCGCGCATCATGTTGACGAGGCCGAGGACCAGCACGATCGCCACCGCGCCGATGGCGGCGGGCACGAGGTATTGCGACATGAAAGCGGACATGGTGGTTTCTAGCACCATCGCCGGGGCGCGCCAACCGCGCGCGAACCGTCCTCCCTTTCGCCTCATGGACGAGGGATGGAGGCATCCCGAGTGTCAATAGTCGGGCGTCCGCCGTCGCTTGCCGCTCAAGGGCTTCTCGGCCGACGATCGAGGAATTCGAGCCAGCGCGCCCGCGCCTGCACCGAGCGGCGCAAGGTGTCGTCGAATGCATCCATGCATGAGGCGGAGCAGAACTGCCGGCCGGCGCGGCGGCGACGGACCAGGCCGAACGGCCCGTTGCAATGCGCGCAGCGGCGGCGCGGCGGCGGCGACGCGGCTTCGGCGGGTGTGGACAATGGTTGACGTCCCGGCACCGGCCGGGCGTCCGAGGAATCGATCATGGGGAAAGCTCGTCTGCGGACGTCGTGTAATCCGCCAACGTGACGGACGCATGAAAGTTTCAGCGAGCGCGACGTTTTGCTCAGGCAAGTTGCCGGTCGAGGAAACGCGCGATCTCGTCGAGCGCCGCGCGTGCTTCCGGCAGCACCGGCGCCAGAAGCTGCCACGTGTGTGGCATCTTCGGCCACACTTGCAATTCGACCGCGCAGCCGGCCGCGCGCATGGCCTCCGCCATCCGCACCGCGTCGTCGAGCAGCACCTCGTCGCCGCCCGCCTGGATCAGGGTCGGCGGCAGGCCGCGCGGATCACTGTAGAGCGGCGACGCGTAGGGATGACGCGGGTCGGCGCCGCCGAGATAGCCGGCAGCGAAGCGCGGAATGTCGCCGGCGACCAGCATCGGATCGGCGTCGGCATTGCGGCCGAGCGATGGCGCGGTCAAAGCGAGATCGGTCCAGGGCGACATCGCGACGGCGGCGGCCGGCAGCGGCAGGCCCTCGTCGCGCAGCTTCAGCATCAGCGCGAGCGACATGCCGCCACCCGCGGAGTCGCCCGCAATCGCCATGCCGGCCGGCGTCGCGCCGCAGTCGAGCAGCCAGCGCCACGCCTTGACGGCGTCCTCGAGGCCGGCCGGGAACGGATGTTCCGGCGCCAGGCGATAGTCGATGATCAGCACGTGCGCCCGCGCCGCGTTCGCCATGCGCCAGGTGAAGTGCCGGTAAAGGCGCGGCGAGCCGAAGGCATAGGCGCCGCCGTGCAGGTAGAGGAGATGGCGGTCGGAGCGTGACGCGCGCGTCGTGATGAAATCCCCGTCGACGCCGCCCGCGTCGACCGATCGTGTCGTCGTGCCGCGCGGCGGCGGCGGCACCAGGCGCTCCATGGTGCGGAAGCGGCGGCGGATGTCGGCGATGCTGAGATCGCTCTCGGAGCGCTTCATGAATGCGCGGAAGGCGAGCCGCGTAAGCCTCGCGCGGAGGCTGATGCGCCCGCCGCGGCGCATCACCGTGGTCCGGCCGACGCCGCTCGCAACTCCGCCTTGCGGGCCGGCCCGGTCTCGACGCCGACGATGAGGCCGTCTTCGATCCGGTGGATGCGGTCGGCGAACGGCAACAGCCGCGCGTCGTGGGTAACGACCAGCACGCCGCGGCCCGGTTCCTGGGCGATCTCGGCGAGGATCGCCATGATCGCCTGGCCGTTCTCGGTATCGAGGGCGGCCGTCGGCTCGTCGGCGAGGATCGCCGACGGATTGGAGACGATGGCGCGGGCGATGGCGACGCGCTGCTGCTCGCCGCCGCTCATCTCGCGCGGGAACGAATTGAACTTGTGCTTGAGGCCGACGCGCGCCAGCGCCTCCTGCGCGCGCAGGCGCGCCTTGTCGGCCGCCGCGCCGCGCACGTCGAGCGCGAGCTGGACGTTCTCGACCGCGGTCAGCGTCGGGAACAGGTGATAGGACTGGAAAATGAAGCCGATGTGATCGCGCCGCAGCTGCGCGAGCCGCTCCGGATCGGCATTCGCGGTGTCGTGGCCGCAGACCGCGACCGTGCCGGAGGTCGGCTGCAGCATGCAGCCGAGCACCGACAGGAGCGTCGTCTTGCCGCTGCCGGAGGGGCCCATCAGCAGCGTCAGTTCGCCGCCGCGCAGCGTCAGGTCGACGCCGCGCAACGCATGCACCTCGCCGGCGCCCTGGCCGAGCACCTTGCGCACCTGCTTCGCTTCGAGGACCGGGGCTGTCATCGCGAGAACACCACGACCGGATCGATGCGCACGACCTTGAGGATCGCGGCGAAGGCCGAGGCGATGCACATCGCGAGCGTCAGGAGGAAGATCGCCCCCATCAGCCACGGCGTGATCACCACCGGCAGCGCGCCGCTGCGCGTGAAATACACCACCACCATGCCGATCAGCGCCGCGAAGCAGAAGCCGATCACCGCGTTCAGGAACGCCTGATACATGATCACGGTATAAATGTAGCGGTTCGAGGAACCCATGGCGCGCAACGTCGCGAACTCGTCGATGTGGTCCTTGGTGCTCGAATATAACGTCTGCGCGACGATGACGGTCCCGACGATGACGCCGAGCAGCGCGCCGGCGAACAGCGCCGCGCCGGCGCCGGTCCCGAACAGCCAGAAGCTGCGGCTGCGCTCGCGGAACTCGGCCGTCGTCAGCACCTCGTAGCTCGGCGACTGCTTCTCGATCGCTGCCGCCACCGCGGCCGCATCGGCGTCGGGCTTGAGCTTGATGAGGAAGTAGTTGGCGTAGGTCTTCGGGATTCCGACATAGGTGCGGGCGCGGCTCATGTCGACGAAGACGTAAGGAGTCGTGGTGAACGACCTGATGCCGTCGGTCAGCGCCGTCACCTTGATCGGCTGGCCGCGGATCTCGGCTTTCGAGCCGAGGCCGGTGACACCGAGACGTTCGTAATAGGTCTTGTCGACGGCGACCGCATCTTCCTGGCTCAGCGTCTGCAGCGAGCCGTCGACCAGGTTCCAGGGCTTGAGGCCGGGGCCCTTCCCCGTCACGTTCGAGCCGACGATGAACACCGGCGTGATGGCGCCATCGGCCATGTGCCAGTCGGAAAAGCCGATCACCAGCGGCTCGGCGCTGGCGACGCCGGCGATCGCCTGGTAGGCGCCCTGCTTGCGCGCATCGATCAGCGACGGGTCCTCGAAGCACTTGGTGCCGTTGCGCATCACCCAGAGATCGGCGTCGGCGTGGTCGATCATCTTCGTCACCATGTCGCCGAAGCCGAGATAAAGGCCCATCTGCACCATCACCAGCACCACCGAGAAGACGATGCCGATCATGGTGGCGACGAAACGCAACCGGTCATGGAACAGGTTGCGCGAGGCGAGCGTGAAGTTCAGCGGCATGCGGGTCCTTGCTCAGATCGGCCGGCGTCAACGCGACACGGTCACGATCGGCCGTTTGACCGAGGAGACCGCGGCGCCGGCGAGCAGCCGGTTGACCGCCGCGCCCGCCGGCCAGCTCAGGACGAAGGTGCCGGCGAAGACGAGGAAGGCCTTCACCGGCGCGCCGAGATCGTAGGGCAATAGCGCGTATTGCAGCCAGACGACGAACACGTAATGCACGAGATACATGCCATAGGCGTTCGCCGACAGGCTGTCGAGGATGCGCGAGCGCATGCGGCTGAAGCGCAGGAACAGCGCGACCATGAAGACGCCGCCCGCGATGCAGGCCGGCGGATAGGCGAGCGCGGAACCGAGCCTGGCGGCGACCGGGGCCGTCGACCACTCGGGCATGGTCAGCGACGTCAGCCCGGCCCACAGGAAGAAGGTGACGAGCGCGAGGCCCGTCCACCACGCCCATTGCCGGGCCAGCGGCCCGTCGACCGACAGCAGGCCGCGGTCGAGGCCGCGGCTGCCGAGCGCCAGCCCGGTGAAGAACACCAGGATATAGAGGAGCGGGCGGCACAGTTGCAGCGCGAAGGGGCCGAACTCGTGCCAGGTGAAGGGCGAGAACACGAAGGCGAGCGGCGTGTAGGCGAGAATCGCCGCACCGGTCAGCACCGCGTAGTACTGCACCGGGCGGGTGTCCGCCCAATCGGCGAAGCGGCGGAAATGCCGCAGCGCCTGCGGCGCCGCAGCAAACAGGCCGGCGGCGAGCGCGCTGAGGACCAAAAGCTGCCACAGGAACCATTGCGGCCCGATGGGCCAGAACGGCAGCGACAGCAGCTCGTGCCAATAGCCGCTGACGTCCGGCCCTGCCGTACGCACCGCATAGGCCGGATAGAGCGAGATCGGGCACAGGATGGTCACGGCGAGCACGAACGGCACGCCGATGCGGCGCAGGCGCTCGACCAGATAGAGCCGGCTGCCCTTGCGTTCGAGGCTCGGGCCGGTGAGCAGGCCGGACAGGAAGAACATCAGCGCCATGAGGCTGACGTCCTGTGTGGCGCAGAAGATGTCGAAGCCGAGCCAGCGATGCGGATCGGCGATCGGGAACGCCTCCCAGGTATAGGGCGCTGCGTTGAAGGCGGTCGGCTGCGGAATGTTAACGAGATAGGCGAGGCAGGAATGGAAGGCGAGCACGATCACGATCACGACCGCGCGCAGATTGCTCAAAGCCAGGCTCGATTTTGACATTCCCGATGTTGCCTCCGCCGCACGTCAAAATTCGCGGTTGCCGCTTGTATTTCCCCATTGATCGCCGTTAACGTCACTTCGGTTCTGAGAGTTCCAACTAATCATGATCTCAGCAACTCCTTTTTGCTTTCGCGAAACAGCCATATTCTAGTGTGATCAGACAGCCCTCGGCTATTCGCATGGGGAATGAAATGAACGCACGCGTGGCGACTCTCGTGCTGCTCATGGCAGGCGTGGCGGCGGCCGGCTTCGGCACCGCAGCGAAGGCCCAGTCCTCCGGCTATTGGCAGCAGCCGGCAACACAGCGCTCCTCCACCTGGCAGCAGCCGCAACAGTTGCAGCAGCCGTGGCAGCAGCAACGGACGACGGCGGCGCCCGCGCCGCAGGTCCAGGGACAGCCCAGCGTCGCCGGCCTGTGGGAAAAGCGCATGGACGGTCGGCCGGTGATCTGGGTGCTGTTCGTCGACGACGGCAGCGGCGTCTTCGAGGGCGCCATCGCCAAGGCGTTTCCGCGGCCCTCCGACCCGCCGAACCCGGTCTGCGACCGCTGCACCGACGACCGCCGCAACCAGCCGCTGCTCGGCATTTCCTTCATCCGCAACATGCAGCAGCACGGGCTCGAGTACGAGAACGGCAACATCCTCGACCCGCGCGACGGCAACATCTACCGCGCCAAGATGACGCTGAGCCCGGACGGCCAGTCGCTCACCGTGCGCGGCTATCTCGGCATTCCGCTGTTCGGCATGGACGAGGTCTGGCAGCGCCTGCCCGACCAGGCCATGACCTCGGTCGATGCCGACGTGCTGGCGCGCTACGTGCCGGACAAGCTCGCCGCGTTGCAGGAACAGACCGCCGCGGCGAAGTCGAAGCGGCCCCCCGCCAGGCCGCACCAGCCGGCGCACTGAGGCCGGGCGGATTCCGGATCGGCGCTGCGCCCCAGGCCGGGCGATGATGCGGGACACTGTCGTCAAATTGTGATGCCGCCGTCGCAGGCGTGGTGGATATCGATTCGGGGGCGGCGCGCCGGCTGAGGCAGGTCCCGGCCCGCTACTTTCGCGCCGATCAAGACCCGGCCGATGCGGGCGAGCCTTGATCGGCGTCAATGACCTGCCCGCCGTCCGCTGCGACTTTGCCGGCGATGAACGACAGGACCCTCACCCCCCTCGCCGTGCCCGTCGCACAGGCCGACGTTGCGCCGCTCGGCTGCCCGCCGGCGGAGTCCCGCGACGTCAATCTGCCGTCCTTCGATACGCTCAACCGCATCGCACGCGCGCTGATCGCCCGTTACACCCAGGGCATCTCCCCGCACGCGCAGTTCAGCGCCTGGTTCGACTGGCTGTCGCACATATCGCGCGCGCCGGGCCGCCAGGCGGAGCTTCTGGCGCTGGCGCAGATTTATGCCGCCCGTCTGGGCGGCCTCGCGCTGCACGACGGCGCACCGGTGGCCATGCCGTTCAAGCCACAGCCGGGAGACCGCCGCTTCGACGATCCCGGCTGGCAGAAATCCCCGTATCGCTATTTCCAGCAGGCCTTCCTGGCGCAGGAGGCGTGGTGGCGCGAGGCGACCAGCCGCGTGCGCGGCATGCAGGCGAAGGACGCCGCGCGCACGGCCTTCATGGCGCGGCAACTGCTCGACGCCGTCTCGCCCTCGAACGTGCCGTGGCTCAATCCGCAGATCGTCGAGCGTACGCTCGCCGAGCGCGGCGCCAATCTCGCCCGCGGCTTCGATAACTTCCTCGAGGATATCGGGCGCGCCGCCACGCACACGCCGGCGCCGCCGCCGCCGGGCTTCGAGCTCGGCAAGGACATCGCCGCGACGCCGGGCCAGGTCGTCTACCGCAACGAATTGATCGAGCTCATCCAGTACCGGCCCTCGACGCCGAACGTGTTCGCCGAGCCGCTGCTGATCGTGCCGGCCTGGATCATGAAATACTACGTGCTCGATCTCCTGCCCGAGCGTTCGCTCGTGCGCTACCTCGTCGATCGCGGTTTCACCGTGTTCATGATCTCGTGGCGCAACCCGACCGAGAAGGATCGCGACATCACCTTCGACCGCTACCGCACCGACGGTGTGATGGCGGCGCTCGACGCCATCCGCAGCATCGTGCCCGGCCGCAAGGTCCACGCCTGCGGCTATTGCATCGGCGGCACGCTCTTGTCGATCGCCACGGCGACCATGGCGCGCAAGGGCGACGATCGCCTCGCAAGCATGACGCTGCTCGCGGCGCAGACGGATTTCAGCGAGGCCGGCGACCTCATGCTGTTCGTCGACGAGAGCCAGGTCGCCTTCCTCGAGGACATGATGTGGGACCAGGGCGTCCTCGACACCAAGCAGATGGCCGCCGCGTTCCAGCTCCTGCGCTCGAACGATCTCATCTGGTCGCGCATGATGCGGCAGTATCTGCTCGGTGAGCGCGACAGGGAGACCGATCTCACCGTCTGGAATGCCGACCAGACGCGCATGCCCTACCGCATGCATACGCAATATCTTCGCGCGCTGTTCCTGGAGAACCGGCTCACCGCCGGGCGCTACGCCGTCGAGGGCCGGGTCATCACGCTCAAGGACCTGCGCATGCCGATCTTCGCGGTCGGCACCGAGACCGACCACATCGCGCCGTGGAAGTCGGTCTACAAGATCGCGCTGTTCACCGACACCGAACTGACGTTCGTGCTGACCAATGGCGGCCACAATGCCGGCATCGTCTCCGAGCCGGGCCATCGCGGCCGGCATTATCTGAGCGGCACGCGCCATCCGGGCGACCAGTACGTCGATCCGGAAACCTGGGCCGCGCACGCCACGCATCTCGAAGGCTCGTGGTGGCCGCAATGGGCCTCGTGGCTCGCCTCGCGCAGCGGGGCCGAGCGCGTGGCGCCGCCGGCAATGGGCGCGCCCGAGCACGGCCTGCCGCCGCTCTGCCCGGCCCCGGGCAGCTACGTGCACGAGCGGTGATACGTTCCCCGATCGGGATAAATCGCGACGGAACTGGCGACATCGCGCGCCGCGCGCTATCACCGGCCGCATGGCCGGCCGGTGCGCCGGCCACATCCCGAGAGCGACATGGCCGCAAATCCCAAAATCGTCGTCCGCTTCGACTTTCCCTACGATCCGGTCATGGACCAGCGCTTTGGGCGCGAAGCGGATATCGCGCTGCGGACCTGCGATCGTCAGGCGGCGGACGAGAGCACATGGTCGGATCTCGCCGAGGCGCATGTCTATCTGATCTCGTCGGCCAAGGACGAATTGCCGCGCCAGTGGTTTGCAACGGCTGAGCTCATTGCGCGCTGCCCGAAGCTTTTATGCGTCTCGGCAAGCGGTGCGGGGTACGACACCGTCGATGTCGACGCCTGTACCCGGGCGGGCATCATCGTCGTCAATCAGGCGGGAATGAACGCGGGCGCGGTCGCCGAGCACACGCTCGGCATGATGCTGTCGCTGTCCAAGCGCATCGCCGAATGCGACCGCCGCTTGCACCGCGAACGCGGATTTGCCCGCGAAGAGGTGATGGGGCGGGATATTTCCGGCAAGGCGCTCGGCCTTGTCGGCATCGGCCATATCGGCACGCGCGTCGCAAAATTGGCGAATGCCTTCGGCATGACCGTGCTGGCCTACGACCCCTACGTCGCCGCCGAGGAGGTGGTCCGGCGCGGCGCGCGGCCGGTGACGCTCGACGCCTTGCTGGAGCAAGCGGATGTCGTCTCCATCCATTGCCCGCGCACGGCCGAGACCCTCGCCATGATCGACGCGCCCGCACTTGGCCGCATGAAAAACGGCGCCATGCTCGTGACCACCGCACGCGGTGGCATTGTCGACGAGGCGGCGCTGTTCGCGGCGCTCAAATCCGGCCATCTGGGCGGCGCGGGCGTCGACGTCTGGGAGCGGGAGCCGCCGCCGCTGCAACATCCGCTGCTGACGCTCGACAACGTGATCGCGACCTTCCACACCGCCGGCGTCACTGTCGAAGCGCGCCGGAACATGGCCGCGCAGGCGGCCGAACAGATCGTCGGCCTGCTCCAGGGCGACCGGCCGCCGCGGCTCGTCAATCCGGAAGCGTGGCCGGCCTATCGCGCCCGGTTTGGTGCGGTCATGGGTGTGCCGGCCTGACCGCATGGCCCTCCCCGCGTGCGGAGCCGGTCACAGGCCCCGCCGCCATTTCAGCCGCCGCCGATGCAAGCGCGCCTTATCGCCCCGCGGCGTAGCCCTGCATGCCGCGCGGATTGGCGGCGGCGCGGCGGCGCTTGCCGACGCGCGAGGCCGCGGTCAGCCGGCCTTCCGACCAGTCGGGACCGACCTCGACCTCGTGCCCGCGCGCGCGCAGTTCCTTGACGGTCGCCTCGGGCAGACGGCTCTCCACCACCAGCACGCCGGGCCGCGCCTCGCGCGGCCAGAACGACGACGGGAAATGCTCGGAATGCCAGGCCGGCGCGTCGATCGCCTCCTGCAGGTTCATGCCGGCGTGGACATGACGGAGGAAGAACTGCGCGGTCCACTGGTCCTGCTGGTCGCCACCGGGCGAGCCCCAGGCGAGGTACGGCTCGCCGTTGCGCAGCGCGAGCGAAGGCGTCAGCGTCGTGCGCGGGCGCTTGCCCGGCGCCAGCCCGTTGGGATGCTCGGGATCGAGCCAGAACTGTTGCGCGCGCGTGCCGAGACAGAAGCCGAGCTCCGGGATCACCGGCGACGACTGCAGCCAGCCGCCCGACGGCGTCGAGGAGACCATGTTGCCGTCGCGGTCGATGATGTCGAAATGCACGGTGTCGCCGCGCATCGCGCCGGCGCGGTCGAGCGTCGCGCCGTCGACTTCAACGACCCCCGGATCCTTGCGGTCGTCATGCGTCCACAGCTTGCCGACGGTCGGCTCGCCGGCGCCGGCGATTTTCGGCGCCGTGCCGCCGGCAACGCGCAGGGGCATCTGCTTGCCGAGCGCGCCGATGCTGCCGGGGCGCTGCTCGCGCGACGCGGTCTTGCCGACGAGGCCCTTGCGCGCGGCATTGTAGGCGTCGGACAGCAGCGTCTCGAGCGGCACCTCGACGAAATCGGGATCGCCGTAGAACTTCTCGCGGTCGGCATAGGCAAGCTTCGAGCATTCGACCAGCGTATGGATGAAGTCGGCGTCGGTCGGATCGACGCGGCCGAGACCGAACTGCTTCATCAAAGCGAGCTGCTGCAGCATCGCCGGGCCCTGGCTCCAGGGGCCGCATTTGCAGACCGTGTACTCATTATATTGCAGCGTCGCCGGCGCCTCGATGCGCGGGCGCCAGCGCGCCATGTCCTCGCCGGTCAGGACGCCGCGGTGGCGCTCGCCGCTCGAGTCCATCACCTCCTGCGTGCGGCAGAACGTGTCGATGGCTTCGGCGATGAAGCCTTCCGACCAGGCGCGGCGCGCGGCCTCGATCTGTTTGTCGCGGTCGGCGCCGGCGCTTTCGGCCTCGCGCAGCACGCGCGCATAGGTGTCGGCGAGCCCCGGATTGGCGAACAGGTCGCCCGGCGTCGGCACCTGCCCGTTCGGCAGATAGATCGCCGCCGAGGTCGGCCAGTGCGCGCGGAACAGGTCCTCGACCATGCCGATGGTGGCGGTCGCGCGCTCGACCAGCGGATAGCCGTTGCGCGCATAGAAGATCGCCGGCGCCAGCACGTCGGCCGGCTTCATCGTGCCGTAGTCGCGCAGCAGCAGCATCCAGGTCTCGAAGGTGCCGGGCACGCACGGCGCGAGCAGCCCGGTGCCCGGGATCATGTCGAGGCCGAGCGCGCGGAAATGCGCGATCGTCGCGCCCATCGGCGCCGGCCCCTGGCCGCAGATCACCTCCGCCTTGCCCTTGCGCGTGTCGTACAGAATGACCGGCACGTCGCCGCCCGGGCCGTTGAGATGCGGCTCGACCACCTGCAAGGTGAACGCGGTGGCGACCGCCGCATCGAAGGCGTTGCCGCCCTTTTCCAGCACCGCCATGCCGACCGCAGTGGCGATCCAGTGCGTCGAGGTGACGACACCGAACGTGCCCTCGATCTCGGGGCGGGTGGTGAAGGGATTGGGATTGATCTTGGAAACGGCGGCGGGCATGCGAACGACCTTTTTATTGGGCGGGCGTAGAGTAAAGCCGCAGGCGGCCGGGGCAAGCCCGGCTGCGCATGAAAGCTCAGCGCAAATGGCAGGCGACCATCTGCCCCGGGCGCACCTCGCGCAGTGCCGGCGCCTCGGCGCGGCAGCGCTCGACCGCGTATGGGCAGCGCGTGTGGAAATGGCAGCCGGGCGGCGGATTGACCGGGCTCGGCACGTCGCCCTGCAGGACGCGCTTCTGCCGCTTCACCCGCGGGTCCGGCACCGGCACGGCGAGCAGAAGCTGCTCGGTGTAGGGATGCAGCGCGCGCGTGAACAGGGTCGTCTTGTCGGCGTATTCGACGATGCGGCCGAGATACATCACCGCGATGCGGTGGCTGATGTGCTCGACCACCGCGAGATTGTGCGAGATGAACAGGTAAGCGAGGCCCATCTCGCGCTGCAGATCGAGCATCAGGTTGAGCACCTGCGCCTGGATCGACACGTCGAGCGCCGAGACCGGCTCGTCGCCGACGATCAGCTTCGGCTGCAGCGCGAGCGCGCGCGCGATGCCGATGCGCTGGCGCTGGCCGCCGGAGAACTGGTGCGGATAGTTGTCCATCTGCGCGCGGCGCAAGCCGACGCGCTCGAACAGCGCGGCCACCGCCGCCCGCACCGCCGCGCCCCTGGCGATGCCGTGCACCCGCAACGGCTCGGCGACGATGTCGCCGGCCGACATGCGCGGATCGAGCGAGGAGAACGGATCCTGGAAGATGATCTGCATCTGCCGCCGGAACGGCCGCAGCTCGGCCTTCGACAGATGCGTGATGTCGCTGCCGCCGACGCGGATCTCGCCGGCGGTGGGCTCGATCAGCCGCAGCACCGTGCGGCCGACCGTCGATTTGCCGCAGCCGGATTCGCCGACCAGCGCCAGCGTTTCGCCCGCCTCGATCGCGAAGCTGACGCCGTCGACCGCGAACACCGTGCCGCCGGCACGCTGCAACAGGCCGGTGCGCACCGGAAAATGCTTCTTGAGATCGCGCACGGCGAGCACGGGCCCGGTCATGGCGCGCTCCCGTACAATTCGCGCGAGCGCCAGCACGCCGCCCAGTGGCCCGGCCGCTTCTCCTCGTAAGGCGGATACTCGGCCCGGCAGCGCTCGGCCGCATGCGCGCAGCGCGCGGCGAAGACGCAGCCCGGCGGCAGATCGGTCAGCGCCGGCACCGTGCCGGGGATTTCCTGCAGCCGCTCGCCGTCCTTCGCGGTCTCGCCGCGCATCAGCGGCAGGCGCGGAATCGAGGCCATCAGCCCGTGCGTATAAGGATGCTGCGGCCGCGCAAACAGCTCCTCGACCGGCGCCTCCTCCACCTTGCGGCCCGCATACATGACGATGACGCGGTGCGCCGTCTCGGCGACGACGCCGAGGTCGTGGGTGATGAGGATCACCGCGGTGCCGAGCTTCTGCTGCAGGTCGAGGATGAGATCGAGGATCTGCGCCTGGATCGTCACGTCGAGCGCGGTGGTCGGCTCGTCGGCGATCAGCACCTTCGGATTGCAGGCGAGCGCCATGGCGATCATGGCCCGCTGCCGCATGCCGCCGGAGAGCTGGTGCGGATATTCGTGCGCGCGCTGCTCCGGCGCCGGGATGCGCGTCAGCCGCAGCATGTCGACGGCCTTCGCCCAGGCCTCCTTGCGGCCAACCTTCTCGTGCAGCAGCACGGCCTCGGCGATCTGGCTGCCGACGGTGAGAACCGGATTGAGCGAGGTCATCGGCTCCTGGAAGATCATGGCGACGTCCTTGCCGCGGACGGCGCGCATCGCCTCCTCGTCGAGGGCGAGGAGGTCGCGGCCGTCGAGCACGACGCGCCCGGAGGCGATGCGGCCGGGCGGGTCGGGCACGAGCCGCATCAGCGACAGGGCCGTGATGCTCTTGCCGCAACCGGATTCGCCGACGATCGCCAGCGTCTCGTGCGGCTTCAGCGAGAAGCTCACGCCGTCGACGGCTTTCACCACGCCGACGCGCAGATCGAACACGGTGCGCAGGTCCTCGACGAGCAGCAGCGGCGCGGCCGTGTCCGGCGCGGGCGCAGCAGACGTGCTGTCGGTTGCCAGCGCCATCAGTCGCGCAGCCTCGGATCGAGGATGTCGCGCAAGGCGTCGCCGAACAGATTGGTGCCGAACACCGCAAGGCTGATGGCGACGCCCGGGAAGATGACGAGCCACGGCGCCGTGCGCACATATTCCGCGGCCGATTCCGACAGCATGCGGCCCCAGGACGGGTGCGGCTCCGGTACGCCGAGGCCGAGGAAGGAGAGCGACGCCTCGGTGAGGATCGCGGCGCCGAGCTGCGCGGTCGCGATGACGATCAGCGGCGCCACCGTGTTCGGCAGCACATGGCGCACGGCGATGCGGAACTCGCTCATGCCGACGGCGCGCGCCGCCTCGACGAAAGGCTGCTCGCGCAGCGCCAGCGTGTTCGAGCGGATGACGCGCGCGGTATAGGGAATGAGCGGGATGGCGATGGCGACGATGGTGTTGTCGAGCGCCGGGCCGAGCGAAGCGGCCATCACCAGCGCCAGCACCAGGAGCGGCACCGCCTGCAGCACGTCGACGATGCGCTGGATGACGAGATCGACCCAGCCGCCGATATAGCCGGAGGCGAGACCGAGCGCGACGCCGAACACCGAGCCGAGCAGGGTCGAGCCGAGCCCGACGGCGAGCGAGATGCGCGCGCCGTAGACGATGCGGGCGTAGATGTCGCGGCCCATGGCGTCGGCGCCGAAGATGTGCGCGGCGCTCGGCGGCGACAGCGCGACGCGCGGATTGGTGCCGATCGGATCGTAGGCGGTGAGCCAGGGCGCGAACACCGCGGCGAAGACGAAAACGATCATGATGATCGCGCCGATGACGCCGAGCGGATGCGACGCTGCGTAGTAGCGCAGCTTCGACCAGACGCTCTCGGTACGGTCGGCGGCGATTGCGGCCGGAGGAGTGGCGTCGTCGATCAGAGCCATTCCGGCCTCCCGATCCGTTGCGCGAACGGCCCCAACCACCGTTCATTCCCGCGCAAGCGGCAATCCAGGGACAACGGACGCATGCCGAGCCATGAGGTTCCCGGGTCCCCGCTTGCAAGGCAGGACGCGCTTCGCGCTCTTGCGCGGGGACGAACGGAGGCTGTGGGAAGGCTATTGCGCATAGCGAATCCGCGGATCGAGCACCGCATAAAGCACGTCGATGATGAAGTTCATGCCGACCGCGACGACCGCGATGAACATCACGAGGTTCTGCACGATCGGGTAATCGCGCCAGCGGATCGCCTCGACCAGAAAGCGGGCGACGCCGGGGATGTTGAACACCGTCTCGGTGACGATCAGCCCGCCCATCAGGAAGGCCGCCTCGATGCCGATGACGGTGACGACCGGCAGGAGCGCGTTGCGCAGCGCGTGGTGATAATTGACGCTGCGCAGCGAGGCGCCCTTGGCGCGCGCGGTGCGGATGTAATCCTGCCGCAGCACCTCCAGCATCGACGAACGCGTCAACCGCATGACCAGCGCCGAGGAGCGGAAGCCGACGGCGGCGGCCGGCACGCTGTAGAGCCACAGCGTGTTCCAGAAGCCTTTCGGCGGGTCGGTATAGATCGGGATGGTGCCGAACCAGGCCACGAAGGCCATCAGGATCAGGAGGCCGAGCCAGAAGGACGGCATCGACAGCCCGCTCAGGCTCACCACCCGCAGCACGTAGTCGAGCGCCGAATTCTGCCGCACCGCGCTGACGACACCGAGCGGGACCCCGAACAGCACCGAGAACAGCAGGGCGAGGCCGGCGAGCTTGGCCGTGATCGGAATGCGCGGCGCGATCTCCTGCAGCGCCGGCTTCTCCGAGACATAGGAATAGCCGAGGTCGCCATGCGCGAGCCCGTTCACCCAGTGCATGTACTGGATCGCGATCGGCCGATCGATGCCGAGATCGTGCTCGAGCTTGGCCTTGTCGGCCGTGTCGATCATGCCGGCGGCGTCGAACAGGATGTCGGCGATGTTGCCGGGCACCAGCCGCAGCATCACGAACACCAGCACCGAGATGCCGAACAGCGTCAGGAGCATCAGGAAGAAGCGCCTGATCAGATAGCCCGCCACGACGACCTCCCGTCCCGTGCGACGAAAATGGCTGCGCCCGGCCGCCCCTCTTCGGCCGGGCGCAGAACGGTCATCCGCTTATTTGTCGAGCCACAGGTCCTCGAAGCGGTAACCGTTGTAAACGCTGTTCGTCATCACGGTCATGTTCTTGACGTAGGGCTTCCAGCAGGTGCCGGTGCGCGCGTGGTAGAGCACCGGGCGCGCCACGTCCTCCTGGATCTTCTTGTCGATCTCCCACACCAGCTTCTTGCGTTTGCCGATGTCGGTCTCCTGCGACTGCTGGTCGAACAGCTTCTGCAGGTCCTTGTTGCAGTAGTTGGTGTAGTTGCGCTGCGAGCCGCAGCCGAAGTTCTCGTAGAAGGCCTGGTCCGGATCGTCGATGCCGTTGCCGGTCAGGTTGAGGCCCACCGAATAGTCGCCGCGCGCCACCTTGGCGAACCAGGCGCTCGACTCGACCGGATCGAGCTCGGCGTCGATCCAGATGCTCTTCAACTGGTCGATCAGCACCACCGCCGGATCGCGATAGGTGGCGAGGTTGCGCGTCGACACCTTGATCTTGAGCGGCTTGTCCGGCCCGTAGCCGAGCTTCTTCATGATGCCGCGCGCGGTCTCGCGGTCCTTGGCGACGTCGCCGTAACCGGGGATGGTCTTGAGGATCTCCGGCGGCATGCCCCACACGCCTTCCGGCGGCGGCAGCAGCGCGCCGCCGGCGTCGCCTTCGCCCTGCAGGATCAGGTCGATGAAGGCCTTGCGGTCGAGCGACATCGCCATCGCCTTGCGCAGGTCCTCGTTGTCGAACGGCGGCTTCTCGCGGTTGACGATGAGGTTGGTGTTGACGTTGATCGGCGCCAGCTCGCAGATCGCCGTCGGATCCTGCTTCTTGATGTCGGCTTCGAGCGCCTTGGTCATCTCGGTCGGGAAGGTGACGTCGACCTTGCCGGCGACGAAGGCGAGCACTGCGGTGGCCCGGTTCTTGATGATCGTGTACTCGATGCCGTCGAGATAAGGCAGGCCCTTCTTCCAGTAATGCGGGTTCTTCACGAGCTTGATCGACTCGTTCTGCTTCTCGCTCTCGAACATGAACGGCCCGGTGCCGATCGGATGCGTGCGCTGCTGCGCCGAGGGCACGTGGCAGGGATACATCGGCGTATAGCCGGAGGCGAGCATCGCCATGATCGACGGCTGCGGCCGCTTCAGGTGGATCGTCGCCTCGAAGTCGCCGTTCGTCGTCACGTCGGAGACATTCTCGAACCAGCCCTTGCGCGGATTCTTGCGCAGCTTGTCGTTCGGGTTCTTGTCGAGCAGCAGGTCGAACGTGCATTTGACGTCCTTGGCCGTGAACGGCTTGCCGTCATGCCAGGTGACGCCCTCGCGCAACTTGAAGGTCACCGCGGTGTTCGACTTGTCCCACGACCAGCTCGTCGCCAGCTCGGGCACGATGGTGTCCATGCTGTTCTGCGGCTTGTGCTGATCGTAGACGACGAGATTGTTGTAGAACGCCATCGATGGCGCGTTCACCGAGAACGTCGCCTCTTCGTGGATCGACAGGCTCGGCGGCGTTTCACGATGATAAAAACGCAGAATGCCGCCGTGTTTCGGTTGATCGGCGGCATAGGCGGCGTCGCTGAATGTCAAACAAATGGACGCGACCGATAAAGCGGCGGCCGCCAAAGCAGTGAGCTTGGCTCCCATCGTCTCCTCCCCTGTCTGCGTCGATGCGGACGTTGCCGCTCGGTCTTGTTCTTATTCTTTGTGGGTCACGCTAGCGTGGCGGAATGGCTCGATCAACCGCGCAGATGCGGCCGCAGCGCAGCAATTTCACTTCGCGCTGCCACCTTGCCATTCGCGATGGCCGGCCTCACGATGCAGACACACGACTGCAGATGATGGCGGAAACCGGAAAGGCAGAACGTGGCGGGTGCCAGTGAAAGCATTGTCGCGGAAACCGCGGCACGGATTTTCGCCGACCTTGCCGATCCGCAGACGGTGAACCGCGCGAAGGACGACGCCTGGAAGGCGACGTTGTGGCGCGCGATCGAGGATGCCGGCCTTGCGCGCGCCTGGGTGCCCGACGAGCTCGGCGGTTCCGGTGCCGGCATCGAGGATGGCTTCGCCGTGCTCGGCGCGGCCGGGCGCTGCGCACTCGCTGCGCCGCTCGCCGAAACGCTGCTCGCCGGCTGGCTGCTCGCGCGCGCCGGTATGACTTCACCGGCGGGGGCGATGACGGTCGCGCCGGCGCGGCCGCACGACCGCATCCTCATGGCGCCGGATGGCACGCTGAGCGGCCGGGTCGGCAACATTCCGTTTGCGTCGTTCGCGCAGCACATCGCCATCCTCGCCGACGGCGCGGCGGGCCCCGTCGTCGCGCTGGTCGCGGCGAGCGATGGCCGTGTGACCGCCGGGCGCAATGTCGCCGGCGATGCGAGCGACGGCGTCGCGTTCGACCGGGTCGCGCCGCTGCGTGTCGCGGCGGCGCCGGTCGGGCTCGACCGCGATGCGCTGATGCTGATGGGTTCGGTCGTGCGCGCGGTCGAGACCGCAGGCGCGCTCGAAACGGTGCTGACCATGAGCGTCGCCTACGCGAACGAGCGCGTCGCCTTCGAGCGGCCGATCGGCAAGTTCCAGGCCGTGCAACAGAACCTCGCCCGCCTCGCCGGCGAAGTGGCGGCGGCGCTCGCCGCGGCGGGCTCGGCCGCCGACACGATGGCGCAGGCGGACCGCGTGGACGATGCCGTCTTCCTCGAGGCCGCCGCCGCCAAGATCCGTTGCGCCGAGGCCGCGCAGGAGGGCGCAGCCATCGCGCATCAGGTGTTCGGCGCCATCGGCTTCACCAAGGAGCATGTGCTGCACCGCTTCACCCTGCGCATGCTCGCCTGGCGCGACGACTTCGGCAACGAGAGCCACTGGGCGGCCGAACTCGGCCGCCGCGTGGCGCGGGGCGGCGCCGATGCATTCTGGCCGCTGGTGGCATCGCGATGACGGCCGGCCTGCGATTCGACCAGATCAGGCTGCCGGCCGAATGCGAGGCGCTGCGCGCCGAGGTGCGCGCCTTTCTCGCCGAGGAGATCGCCGCCGGCACCTTCGATCCGCACCGTCCGGGCCACGGCGACGCGCACAATCGCGCCTTCAGCCGCCGCGTCGGCGCCAAGGGCTGGATCGGCATGACCTGGCCGAAGACATACGGCGGCGGCGAGCGCTCGTTCCTCGAGCGCTACGTCGTCACCGAGGAATTCCGCGTCGCCAATGCGCCGGTGCGGCTGCATTTCGTGGCCGACCGGCAGTCGGGGCCGGTGCTCATCAAATACGCGCCAGAGCACATCAAGGCGGACATCCTGCCGCGCATCTGCCGCGGCGAGCTGTGCTTCGTCATCGGCATGAGCGAGCCGAATTCCGGCTCCGATCTGTTCGCCGCCAGGGCCAAGGCGACGAAGGTCGACGGCGGCTTCAGGATCAGCGGCACCAAGATCTGGACGTCGAACGCGCACATCGCCGACTACATGCTCGGCCTGTTCCGCACCTCGCCGCCGACCAGGGAGAACCGCCGCCACGGCCTGACGCAGTTCCTGGTCGACATGAAGGCGCCCGGGATCACCGTCAACCCGGTCTACCAGATGAGCGGCCAGCACGACTTCAACGAGGTCGTGTTCGACGACGTATTCATGACCGAGGATCATGTGTTGGGCGAGATCGACGGCGCCTGGAAACAAGCCACCAGCGAGCTCGCCTATGAGCGCAGCGGACCGGAACGCTTCCTCGAGACCTTCTACGTGATGATCGAATTGATCCGCGCGCTCGGCCCCGAGCCCGATCTGCGCGGCGCCGAAGGCCTCGGCCGTTTGGTCGCGCAACTGCACACCCTGCGGCGCATGTCGGTGTCGGTCGCCGGCATGCTGCACGCCGGCAAGGAGCCGGTGGTGGAAGGCTCGCTGGTCAAAGACCTCGGCACGCTGTGGGAGCAGAAGCTGCCCGGCCGCGTGCGCGAGCTCACCGCCTTCCTCGCGCCGGAGATCGGCAACCGCGCGACGCTCGAGGAGCAGCTCGCCTTCGCCACCATGATCGCGCCCAAACTCACCATCCAGGGCGGCACCACCGAGATCCTGCGCGGCATCATCGCCCGCGGGCTCGGCCTGCGCTGACGGGGAAACGAAGTGCCCGACTTGCAGAAACTGCTGTGGCCGAACTCGGTGGCGGTCGTCAGCGCCTCGTCCGACCTGCACGGCCTGCGCGGCCGCATCTTCGAGACCATCCTGAGCCATCCTTACGGCGGCCGGGTCTATCCGATCAGCCGCAGTGCCGCCGAGGTGCAGGGGCACAAGGCCTACCGTTCCGTTGAGGCGCTGCCGGAGACGGTGGACATGGCGGTGCTCATCATCCCCGCCGTGCATGTCGCCGGCGAGCTTGAGCGCTGCGGCAAGGCCGGCATCAAGGCCGCAGTGATCCTGTCGTCCGGCTTCGCCGAGGAACCGGGCGGCGAAGGCGCGCGCATGCAGGCGGAGATCGGGACGATCGCCCGCCGCTACGATATGGCCGTCACCGGCCCGAATTCGGAGGGCTACGCCAACATCGCCGCCGCGTTCTGCCCGACCTTCTCGCCAGCACTCGACAGGAACGCGGGCGCGATCCGGCCGGCGCAGCCGATCGGCCGCGGCCAGGTCTCGGTGATCTCGCAAAGCGGCGGGCTCGGCTTTGCGTTCTTCGATCGGGCGCGGGCCCGAAACATGGCCTTCGGTCATGTCGTCACCACCGGCAACGAGGCCGCGCTCGATGTCGCCGACGTGCTCGATTACCTGATCGACGAGGGCGGCACCGACGTCTTCCTCCTGCTCGTCGAGGACGTGAAGTCGCCGGAGACGTTCAAGCGCGCCGCCGGGAAGGCGCTGCGTGCCGGCAAGCCGCTGATCGTCGGCAAGATCGGCCAGTCCGAGCCGGGCCAGCGCGCCGTCGCCTCGCACACCGCCGCGCTCGCCGGCTCGCAGGCCGCCTATCGCGCCATCTTCGAGCACTACGGCCTGATCGAGGGCCGCGATTTCGACGAGATGCTCGACCTTGCCGTCGGCTTCCTCGCCTGCGGCGACCGCCTGCCGGCCGGCAACCGCATGGGCATCGTCACGGCGTCCGGCGGCGGCGGCATCTGGACGGCCGACGCCTGCGCCGCCGAGGGGCTCGAGGTGCCGGTGCTCGACGCCGCGACCCGGCGCGCGCTGGAGGAGCACATCCCCTCCTACGGCACGTCGCAGAACCCGGTCGATTCGACGGCGCAGGGCGTGCACAAGATGGGCTATGCCGCCTTCGCGCGCATCGTCGCCGAATCGCCGCTCATCGACGGCGTCATGGTCGTCGTCACCGCGCGCCGCTCCGCCTTCCTCGAAGGCGACGTGCAGAAGCTCAAGGACCTCAAGCGCGCCGTGCGCAAGCCGGTGTTCATGTGGACCTACACGCTGCCGTCCGAGCGCAGCATCGAGATTCTCAACGAGGCCGGCTACCCGCTCTTCACAAGCCCGTTCGGCTGCGCGCGCACCATGCGCACGCTCGCCGACTATCGCGCGCGCCGCGAACGGCTCCTCGCGCGGCCACCGACTGCCGCATCGCCGGCGCCGACACAGGACGCGGTGCGCGCGGTGCTGGCGAGTTCGCCGCCGGTGCTCGGCGAATGGCAGGCGCGGCCCGTGCTCGCCGCCTGCGGGATCGCGGCCGACGACGGCGCCGTGCTCGCCCGCTCCGCAGCGGAGGCCGAAGCCGCGGCGCGCGCGATCGGCCGTGCGGTCGCGTTGAAGGTCCAGTCCGCCGACATCGCGCACAAGACGGAAGCCGGCGGCGTCGCGCTCGATGTCGCGGCCGCCGATGTCCAGGCCGCTTACGCCCGCGTGCTCGCCGCCGCGCTGCGTCACGCGCCGCACGCGCAGATCGACGGCGTGCTGGTGCAGCCGATGGCGCGCCCCGGCCGCGAGGTCATCGTCGGCGTCAATCGCGATGCGCGCTGGGGGCCGCTGCTGATGGTGGGCCTCGGCGGCGTCATGGTCGAGGCGATGGCCGATACGGCGCTGGCGCCGGTGCCGCTCGACCGTGACGCGGCGCTGGCGCTGATCGGGCGGCTGAAAGCCGCGCGCCTCCTCGAGGCGTTCCGCGGCGCACCGCCAGCCGACGTCGACGCGCTCGCCGCGCTGATGGTGAAAGTGTCGCAGCTCGCCGCCGACCACGCCGACACGATCGCCGAAATCGATCTCAATCCGGTCATCGTGCACGCCAAGGGCGACGGCGTCACTATCGTCGACGCGCTGATCCTCAAATCCGGCGCGCCGCAGGCGCAGGGCCGCGCCGCGGCCGAATAGAAGGAGTTGGCCGTGGGCCCGTTCAAGGATATCGGCGTCGAGCGCAGCGGCCATGTCGCGCTGATCGAGATCAGGCGGCCGCCGCACAACTTCTTCGACATTGCGCTCATCCAGGAGATCGCCGCGGCGCTCGAGGCGCTCGACGCGGACATCGGCTGCCGCGCCGTGGTGCTGGCGGCGCAGGGCAAATCGTTCTGCGCCGGCGCCAATTTCGGCGACGGCTCGACCCTGAACAAGGACGGGCAACGGCCGACCGAGCTCAACCGCGAAGCCGCCGTGAAGCACCTCTATCTCGAGGGCAACCGGCTGTTCCGCACGACGAAGCCGATCGTCGCCGCCGTGCACGGCGCGGCCGTCGGCGGCGGCCTCGGGTTGGCGATGGTGGCGGACTTCCGCGTCGCCTGCCCGGAGGCGCGCTTCGCCGCCAACTTCACGCGGCTCGGCTTCCACCCGGGATTCGGCCTGACGGTGACGCTGCCGGCGGTGATCGGGCCGACGAAAGCGGCGCTGATGTTCTACACGAGCCGCCGCGTGACCGGCGAAGACGCCTACGCGATGGGGCTCGCCGACGTGCTGGTGCCGCAGGAGCGCGTGCGCGCGGCTGCGCTCGAGCTTGCCGCCGAGATCGCGGTCAACGCGCCGCTGGCGCTCGTCTCGACGCGCACGACGCTGCGCGGCGACCTCGCCGATCGCGTGCTGAAAGCGACCGAGCACGAGCTCGTCGAGCAGACGCGGCTGCGCAAGACCGACGATTTCAAGGAAGGCGTGAAGGCGACCGCCGAACGCCGCGTGCCGGACTTCAGCGGCCGCTGAGCCCGGTCAGCGCAGCTGGGCGACGGCGCGGAAGCGGGCCGTGTCGAGGATGGTGAGCGAGCGTTCGCTCAGCCGGATCAGGCCGTTGCGGCGGAACTCCGTCAAGAGCTTGCTGACATGCACCGGCGTCAGGCCGATGGCGTCGGCGATATGGTGCTGGCGCAGCGGGAATTCCACCTCGACCGGGCGGCCGCTGCCGAGCGCGCCGGGCTCCAGCCGCTCCACCAGGCCCAGGATGAGCCGGGCAATACGCTCGGCCGCCGGGCGGCGACCGAGGTCGACGATCGTTTCGTCGGCGCGGCGCTTCTCGTCCACCCACAGGCGCGACAATCGCTCCGCCAGGTCCGGATCGGCAAAGATCAAGTCCTTCAGGTCACCACGGCGGAAGGCGCGATAGGTCACATCGGTGATCGCCTCGACGAAGCAGTTCGGCCTCGGATCGAACAACAAGGCCGGGGACGCGAAGTCGCCGGGCAGCAGGAACGACAGGATCTGGCGGCTGCCATCGGACAGCAGGACGCCCGCCATGGCCCAGCCGCGGCAGATGATCGGCACGTGGGTGAGGAAGTCCGGCTTGCGGCAGATGAAGCGCCGGGCCGGCACGGTGCGAATCTCCTGCACCGGGCGCGGAACCTCGACGCGCGGCAGATTCATCGCGTGCGCCAGCACGTGGCAGAAGGACTGTTCGCGGGCCGTGCAGGCGCTGCAGCTGATATTTCGTACGGCGGCCCGCTCCCGGGGCCTTGCGACGAGTACTGCGGACGTCATGTAAAATCGACTCGGAAGCTGTGCTGCCCTGTCGTTGCGTGTTCGCCGTCGCTTATTCGACGTCGCGCTCGTTGACCAATCGTCGCGCGGACGGCGGCTCCATACCGCGCTCGCTCCGGCTGCACATATGATTTTTTATATGAGAATGCGAGAGTTGTTACAAATATATTTTCTCGTCGCCTAATCACAGGCCGGCCGCGGATTTTCCAAACGTCGGCGCTCCGCAGCAGATCATCAGAGCACTATTGATCGATGTCATGTATTCGAAGACGGCGGACTGGCGACGGGCGCAGCGTTCCTCGCCGCGAAGCGTGACGCGCGGAACGGCGTCGCCCAGTCCGGGCCGCCGTGCGGACGAACGTCAATTCCGCCCGCCGCCGTCAGTCCTTCGGCCGCTTGTCGACGATACGCTTTGCCTTGCCCATCGAGCGCTCGATGCCGCCCGGATCGGTGATCGCGACCTCGACGCCGATGCCGACGACGTTGCGGATGTGCGCCGTCAGCAGCGCCGCCTGCGCCGCGCGCGAGGCGCGATCGGCGCATTCCGGCCGCGCCTCGACATGCAGGCGCACGCTGTCGAGCCGCTGCTCACGGAACAACTCGATATAGAAGTGCGGCGCAAGACCGTCGCAGCGCAGCAGTTGCTCTTCGAACTGGGTCGGGAACACGTTGACCCCGCGCACGATCATCATGTCGTCCGAGCGGCCGGTGACCTTCTCCATGCGCCGCATGCTGCGCGCCGTGCCGGGCAGAAGCCGTGTCAGGTCGCGCGTGCGATAGCGGATGACCGGCATCGCCTCCTTGGTCAGCGACGTGAGCACCAGCTCGCCGCGCTCGCCATCGGGCAGCACCGCGCCCGTGTCCGGGTCGACGACCTCCGGATAGAAGTGGTCTTCCCACACATGCAGGCCGTCCTTGGTCTCCACGCATTCGTTGGCGACGCCGGGACCGATCACTTCCGACAGGCCGTAGATGTCCACCGCATCCATGTCGAATGCCTGTTCGATCTCGGCGCGCATGGCATTGGTCCACGGCTCGGCGCCGAAGATGCCGATCTGCAGCGACGACTCGCGCGGATCGATCCGGTTGGCGCGAAATTCGTCGAGGATCGCCAGCATGTAGGACGGCGTCACCATGATGATCTCGGGCTTGAAGTCGCAGATGAGGCGCACCTGCCGCTCGGTCATGCCGCCGGACACCGGGATGACGGCGCAGCCGAGCTTCTCCGCGCCGTAGTGGGCGCCAAGCCCGCCGGTGAACAGGCCGTAGCCGTAAGCAACGTGCACCTTCATGCCGGGGCGGCCGCCGGAGGCGCGGATCGAGCGCGCCATCACGTGCGACCAGGTGTCGATGTCCCTCTGCGTATAGCCGACCACGGTCGGCTTGCCGGTCGTGCCGGACGAGGCATGGACGCGCACGATCCTGTCCTGCGGCACGGCGAACATGCCGAACGGATAGTTGGCGCGCAGGTCGGCCTTGGTGGTGAAGGGGAAGCTCGCGAGGTCTTCGAGCCGCCTGAAGTCGGCGGGCCTGACGCCGGCGGCGTCGAACTTCTGCCGGTAGGCGGCGACGTTGTCGTAGGCGTGCTGCAGCGACCATGTCAGGCGCTCGATCTGCAGGGCGGCGATCTCGTCGCGCGAGGCGCGCTCGATCGGCTCGAGGCCGAAGGGCAGATAGGACGATTTGTCGAGCAAGGTGTCCTCCCCTCATCCGTGATGTCACGCCGTATGGTCGCCGCTATCGGTCGCCGATCTCGATCCCCACTCAGTTGCTTTCACCGGTTGCCCGGCACTCCAGAGGTCAGCTCCGCCGGCCGGTGAACCTGGCCGGCCGTTTTTCCATGAACGCCTTCACGCCCTCGGCATAGTCGGGCGAGGCGCCGGCCTGCCGCTGCAGGTCGCGCTCGAGATCGAGCTGCGCCTCGAGGTCGTTCTTCTCCGCGGCATCGAGGGCGCGCTTGATCTGGGCCAGGCCGAAGGTCGGCGCCGTGGCGAAGTGCTGCGCCAGCGTCTCCGCCTCGGTCATCAGTTTGTCGTCGTCGACCGCTTTCCAGATGAGGCCCCAGGCCTCGGCCTTCTCCGCCGGCAGCGGCTCGGCGAGCAGCGCGAGCCCGCGGGCGCGCGCGGCGCCGACGAGGCGCGGCAGGAAGAAGGTGCCGCCGGAATCCGGCACCAGCCCGAGCCGGGCGAAGGCCTGCAGGAAGCTCGCGCTGCGCGCCGCAAGGACGATATCGCAGGCGAGCGCGATATTCGCGCCGGCGCCGGCGGCGGCGCCGTTGACGGCGGCGACGACCGGGAACGGCAGCGCCCGCAGCTTGCGCACCAGCGGATTGTAGAACGTCTCGATGCTGCGCCCGAGGTCCGGCCTGACCTCGCCGCCCTTCACCCGGTCCGAGAGGTCCTGCCCCGCGCAGAAGCCGCGGCCGGCGCCGGTCAGGAGCAGAGCGCGGCAGCCGGGATCGGCCTCCGCCTCCTGCAGCGCCGCCATCAGCGCGCGGTGCATCGCCTCGTTGAATGCGTTGAGCCGCGCCGGGCGATTGAGCGTCACGACGCGATAGCCGGGCCGCTTGTCGACGAGGATGGGGTGCTCGTCCATGACTCGTCCTTCCCGACCCGGCGCTCGATTGATGCGCCAGTATGGCGTCGCACCGGGGCCTGTCAACGCAACGGGCGCGCACGCGCGCCGCGCGCTGCGCCCTGGTCAGACGGCGGCCTCCTTCTTCACCCGCGTCACGATCTGCGTCGGGTCGACGAAGCGCAGCGCGATCAGCAGCCAGATCAGGGTCGTGACCATGTAGATGACGGCCATGGCGTCGATCGACTGGCCGGCACGCACGCCGGCGGCATAGACCGCGTAGTAGAGTGCGACCACCAAAGTCTGGTTGCCCGGGCCGGCGGTGAAGAAGGTGAGCTCGAACATCGCGATCGTGCGCACGAGCACCAGCAGCAGCGCGGCGAGGATGCCGGGCGCGAGCAGCGGCAGCAGCACGTGGACGAACAGCCGCCAGGTGCCGGCGCCGAACACGCGCGCGGCCGCCTCGATGCGCGGATCGATCTGCTCGATGAACGGCACCATCACCAGCACCACGAACGGCACGGTCGGCACCAGATTGGCGATGATGACGCCGGACAGGTTGCCGCCGAAATGCGCCTGATAGAGCACGGTGGCGAGCGGGATGCCGAAGGTGATCGGCGGGATCAGCATCGGCAGCAGGAACAGCAGGATGACCGCCTGCTTGCCGGGGAAGTTGCGGCGCGCCAGCGCATAGGCGGCCGGCACGCCCAACAGGCCGGAGAGGATGACGACGGCGCCGACGACCTCGAAGGTGACGATGAGCACGTCGTGCAACTGGAATTCGTTCCAGGCCGAGCCGTACCAGCGCGTCGTGAAGGCGACCGGCAGCCAGCTGTTGAACCAGCGCGTGCCGAACGAATTGATCACGACGGTCGCGATCATCGCCGCGAGATTGAGGATGAAGAAGATCACCAGCGCCCAGATGGCGATCGACCACAGCCGTTCGGAGACCGATTTGTCCTGTTGCATCGGATCAGCCTTTGCCGCCGCCGGTCGAGCCGCGATACCAGATGCCGCGCGAGCCGAGGATGAGCGCGACGACGCCGAGCTGGCAGAAGCCCATGATCATGGCGATCGCCGACGCCATCGAGGCGTCGTACTGCTCGTAGGCGGCCTGATAGGCGGCGATCGAGATCACGCGCGTCGAGCCGGCCGGCGCGCCGAGCAGCACGGCCGAGGGAAACACCGAGAAGGTCTGCACGAAGGACAGGCACAGATTGATGGCGAGCCCCTGTGCGAGCAGCGGCATGAGGATGTGCCGGAACCGCGCCCGCGCCCTGGCGCCGAGGGTCGCCGCGGCCTGCTCGAGCGACGGGTCGATGCCGGTGAGATGCGACAGCGTCAGCAGGAAGGCGAAGGGGAAGCCGGACACGATGAGCGACAGCAGCACGCCGGTGTAATTGTGCACGAGGCGCACCGGGCCGATGCCGATGAGGCTGAGCACGCGGTTGAACCAGCCCTGCGGGCCCAGATAGATGAGCATGCCCTCCGCGATCAGCACGGTGCCGAGCGTGATCGGCACCACCAGCAACGCGGTCAGGATGCGGCGCCGGTTGAGCTTGCGCACCTGCAGCGCGATCGGGATCGACACGAAGACGTTGATCAGCGTCGCCGGAATGGCGAGGTAGAAGGTGGCGGCGATCGTGTCGTAGAGGAAGGGGTCGGAGAAGAACTTGCGGTAGTTGGCGAGCCAGTCGCCGGCCTTCGGCTGGAACGAGAGCACGAAGCCGTAGGCGAACGGATAGATGAACAGCGCCAGCACGAAGAGCACCGCCGGCACGACGAGCAGCGTGACGCCGTCGATGTCGCGCAATGCGAGCCGCACGCGCAGCGGCGTGCGATCGGCCGGCTTGGCGAGCGTCAGATCGGTCACGGCTGCCCCCCGCTGTAGACGAGGACGCGCGCCGGATCGGCGGCGAGCCGCACCGGCTCGCCCTTCTCCAGCCGGCGCCTGGAGCGGAAAAACAGTTCGACGCCGTCGGCGGTGCGGCCGGACGAGTAGAAATAGTCGCCGTGATATTGCGAGGATTCCGTCTTCGCCTCGACCGGGCCGTCGGCCGTCACTTCGAGGTCGTCCGGCCTGACGGCGGCGACCGCAGCGCCGTCGGCGAACGGCTCGACCGCGGTCCCCTCGAGCCGGATGGCGCCGCCGCCGATCGTCACGCGGTTGCCGGCACGCGTTGCGGTGACGCGCAGCTGGTTGCGATAGCCCATGAACTCGGCGACATCGCACTGCGCCGGGCGCTCGTAGAGGTCGCCGGGCGTGCCGACCTGGCGCACCTCGCCGCTGCGCATGACGACGATGCGGTCGGCGAGCGACAGCGCCTCTTCCTGGTCGTGCGTGACATAGATGGTGGCCGAGCCGATCAGGTCGTGGATGCGGCGGATCTCGGCGCGCATTTCCAGCCGCAGCTTGGCGTCGAGGTTGGACAGCGGCTCGTCCATCAGGACGAGCGGCGGCTCGATGACGATGGCGCGGGCGATCGCCACGCGCTGCTGCTGGCCGCCGGAAAGCTGGCCGGGCAGCTTGTGGCCCTGCTCCGAGAGCCGCACGATGGCCAGCGCCTCGTCGACCTTGCGCTCGATCTCGGCCTTGGGCCGGCCCTGCATCGCGAGGCCGAAGGCGATGTTCTTGCGCACGCTCATGTGCGGGAACAGCGCGTAATTCTGGAACACCATGCCGAAGCCGCGCTGTTCCGGCTTCAGCCGGTCGATGCGCGTCTGGTCGAGCCAGATGCTGCCGCCCGACAAGGTCAGCAGGCCGGCGAGACAATTGAGCGCCGTCGACTTGCCGCAGCCGGACGGACCGAGCAGCGCGATGAACTCGCCGCGGCGCACGTTGAGCGTCACGCCCTTGAGGGCGTTGACGGTGCCGAAATTGCGGCTCATGTCGTCGAGCCGCAGCTCACGAAAATCACGTCCGGCGATAGCCATTGCGCGGTGTCCTCGTCGGCCTCTTGCCCGCAGACGGCAGGGCTGGCGGCTCACCGCCGCCAGCCCCGTCGATGCCAGTCTATCTTACTTCTTCTTCTGCGAGCCGATTTCTTCGTCCCAGCGGCTGAACGCGTAGACGAGCTTGTCGGGCAGCAGCGGGATTTCCTGCGGATGCGACGTGATCTCGTTGGCGTATTCGGCGCGGCCGTATTCGGCGATGACCTTCTGGCTCGACTCCGGCGCCATCGACAGCGGCACGTTCTTCACCGCCGGCCCCGGATAGAAGTAGCCGTCGTCGTAGGTCATGGCCTGCGCCGGCGGCGACAGCATGTAGTTGAGGAAGTCGATCAGCACCGCGAGCTTGTCCTGCGACACGCCCTTCGGGATGCAGAGATAATGCGCGTCGAGGATCCAGTGATAGCCCTTGAGGAAGAAGACCTTCGCCTCCTTCGGCACGACGCCGAGCGCGCGCGGGTTGATGTCCCAGCCCATCTGCGACGGGATCATGTCGCGCGAGCCCTCGCCAAGCTCCTTCATGGTCGGGCCGGTGCCGGCCGGATAGTACTCGACGTACTTTCCGAGCTCCTTCAGATACGCCCAGGTCTTGTCCCAGCCGTTCTTCGGATCGTGCGGATCCTTGTCGCCGAGGATGTAGGGCAGGCCCATCATGAAGACGCGGCCGGGGCCGGAGTTGGCCGGGCGCGCATACATGAAGCGGTTCGGATTGGCCTTGGCCCAGGCCAGCAGGTCCTCGGCCGTCTCCGGCACCTTCTTCACCTTGTCCGGCATGTATTCCATCACCGGTCCGGCCGGGCAGAAGACGATGCAGACGCCCTGGTTCGACGCCAGCGCCTGCATCTTCTTGGCGCCGTCGAGATAGATGTCGTCGAGCTTCGGCAGCTTGGCGGCATAATCGGTGGCGATCGGGATCCAGAGCTTCTGGTCGACGCCGGCCGACAGCGCGTCGATGCCGGTCAGCACGCCGTCGATGTCGACGCGGCCGGCGTCCTGCTGCGCCTTGATCTTGCCGGGCAGTTCCGGCGCCGGCGCCTTCGAGAAGGTGACGCGCGACACGAGCTTCGGATTCTTGTCGCGGTAGGTTTCGATGGCCTTCTGCGTCAGGGCGAGATTGCCGGCGACGTCGACGAAATTGAGGGTGACGGGCGAGCTCGGCAATTGCAGGTTCTGCGCGAACGCTGGAAAGGCCGCGGCACTGGCGAGCCCTCCGACCACGGTGCGGCGTGTCAACTCGATCGACATTGGCATTCCTCCCTGGGTTTCACGCAAATGCTTGCGTGCATTTCTTTCATGAACGTCGTGTCCGGTCCGGCGACGCCCGGACCGGGCCTCCTCGCGGCCGGGACTCCCCGGGCCGCGTCGGGCTCACCTCATCGTCCCTTCGCCTTGCGCCAGGCGGCGAAGTCCGTTTTCGCCTGTTCGTCGGTCGGTGGATAAAGGCCGAGAATGGACCGGCCATTCTGCACCTCTTCCGTCACGAAATCCTCGAACGCGGTCATTTCCACCGCCTCCTCGGCGATCTCGTCGGCAAGATGCGCCGGGATCACCACAACGCCTTCGCCATCGCCGACAACGATGTCGCCCGGCCACACCGGCGCGTCGCCGCAGGCGATCGGCACGTTGATGTCGAGGGCCTGGTGCGCCGTCAGGTTGGTCGGGGCCGACGGCCGCTGATGATACGCCGGAATGGCGAGGGTCGCGATCTCCGGCGAGTCGCGGAATCCGCCATCGGTGACGACGCCGGCGACGCCGCGCACCATCAGCCGCGTTACCAGGATCGAGCCGGCCGAGGCCGCACGCGCATCCTTGCGGCTGTCGATGACGAACACCGCGCCGGGCGGGCATTCCTCCACCGCCTTGCGCTGCGGATGCGCGCGGTTCTGGAACACAGTGATCGGGTTGAGGTCCTCGCGCGCCGGGATGTAGCGCAAGGTGAAGGCCTCGCCGACCATCGGCGCGCCCGCCGGATTGAGCGGGCGCACGTCCTGGATGAACTGGTTGCGGAAACCGCGCTTGAACAGCGCGGTGCAGATCGTGGCGGTGCTGACGGTCTTCAACTTGTCGCGCGTCGCAGGAGAGAGCATCGGGTCCCAACCTCGTCAAAAGATGTCCGGCTCGCGCACCGGCGCGCCGAAATCGGTTTGCAGGAAATCGAAATCGCAGCCCTGGTCGGCCTGGCGCACGTGGCGTGAGAACATCCAGCCGTAACCGCGCTCGTAGCGCGGCTCCGGCTGCTTCTTCTCCGCGCGGCGACGGGCGAGCTCCGTATCCGGAACATCGAGCGTGATCGTGCGCGCCGGGATATCGACGCTGATGATGTCGCCGGTCTCGACCAGGCCGAGAGGACCGCCGACGTAAGCCTCCGGCGAGACGTGCAGGATGCAGGCGCCATATGACGTGCCGCTCATGCGCGCGTCGGAGATGCGCACCATGTCGCGCACGCCCTGCTTCAGCAGCTTCTTCGGGATCGGCAGCATGCCCCATTCCGGCATGCCGGGGCCGCCGAGCGGGCCGGCGTTACGCAGGACGAGGACCGTGTCGGCGGTGACGTCGAGATCGTCGCGATCGATATTGGCCTTGAGGTCCGGATAGGTGTCGAACACGAGCGCCGGACCGGAATGCTTCAGCAGATGCGGCGCCGCCGCCGACGGCTTCATCACGCAGCCGTCGGGCGCGAGGTTGCCGCGCAGCACTGCGAGCGCGCCTTCGGCGTAGATCGGATTGTCGAGCGGGCGGATGACGTCGTCGTTGTAGATCTCCGCCGTCGCGAGGCCGTCCTCGAGCGAACGGCCGGAGACGTTGACGTGGCGGAGATCGAGGAACGGCTTCAGCCGCGACATCAGGGCCGGCAGGCCGCCGGCGTAGTAGAAGTCTTCCATCAGGTATTTGTCGCCGCTCGGCCGGATATTGGCGATCACCGGCACCTTGCGGCTCGCCTCGTCGAAATCGTCGAGCGTGATGCGATGACCGGCGCGCCGCGCCATCGCCAGCAGATGGATGACCGCGTTGGTCGAGCAGCCCATGGCCATGGCGACGACGATGGCGTTGCGATAGGCCGCCTCGGTCTGGATCTTCGCGGGTGTCAGGTCCTCCCACACCATGTCGACGATGCGGCGGCCGGAGTCGGCGCACATGCGGATGTGGCCGGAGTCGGCGGCGGGGATCGACGAGGCGCCCGGCAGCGTCATGCCGATCGCCTCGGCGAGCGCCGTCATCGTCGCCGCCGTGCCCATGGTCATGCACACGCCGTAGGAGCGCGCGATGCCGACCTCCATCTCGTGCCAGGCCTTCTCGGACAGCGCGCCGGCGCGGCGCTCGTCCCAGTATTTGAACGCGTCGGAGCCGGAGCCGAGCACCTTGCCGTGCCAGTTGCCGCGCAGCATCGGGCCGGCCGGCACGTAGATCGCCGGCGCGCCGGCGCTGGTGGCGCCGAGCAGGAGTCCGGGCGTGGTCTTGTCGCAGCCGCCCATCAGCACGGCGCCGTCGACCGGATGCGAGCGGATCAGTTCCTCCGTCTCCATCGCCAGCATGTTGCGATAGAGCATCGTCGTCGGCTTGACCTTGCTTTCGGACAGCGAGATCGCCGGCAGTTCGACCGGGAAGCCGCCGGCCTGGAACACGCCGCGCTTGATGTCCTCGACGCGCTGCTTGAAATGCGCGTGGCACTGGTTGAGGTCGGACCAGGTGTTGATGATGCCGATTACCGGCCGGCCGACATAATCGGCCGCGGAATAGCCCATCTGGTTCATGCGCGAGCGGTGCCCGAACGAGCGGAAGTCGTCGGGCAGGAACCAGCGCGCGCTGCGCAAGTCGTGAGGCTGTTTACGTCGCGTCAATTCCTTCACTCCAGGTACTCGGTCTCATTCAGCTCTGCAGCCCCCAGCGGAACACCGTGCGACGCTCGATGGTGCGGAAGATCAGGTTCTCCACGACAAGCCCGATCAGGATCACGGTGAGCAGGCCGGCAAATACGGACGGAATATCGAGCAGGTTGCGGTTCTCGAAGATGAACCAGCCGAGGCCGCCCTGCCCCGACGACACGCCGAACACGAGTTCGGCCGCGACCAGGGTGCGCCAGGCGAAGGCCCAGCCGATCTTCAGGCCCGTGAGGATCGACGGAAACGCCGCAGGTACCAGGATCTTGCGAATATAGGCGAAGCCCTTAAGCCCGTAATTGCGACCGACCATGCGCAGCGTCTGCGACACGGCGCGGAAGCCCGAATGCGTGTTGAGCGCGACTGGCCACAGCACCGAATGGATGAGGATGAAGACGAGGCTGCCGTTGCCGAGGCCGAACCAGATCAGCGCCAGCGGCAATAACGCGATCGCCGGCAGGGGGCTGAGCATGCCTGTCATCGTCTCGAGGAAATCCGAGCCGAGTCGCGTGTTGATCGCGAGGATCGTCAGCGCGCCGGCAAGCACGACGCCGGCCGCGTACCCCATCAGCAGGACCTGGATCGAGGCCCAGGCGCGCGCCGGCAGGGAGCCGTCGGCAACATGGCTGATGAGCGAGCGGACCGTTTCCGAAAGCGTCGGGAACAGCAAAGTGTTGTCGAGCGTGCGCCCGTAGATCTCCCAGATAAGCGCAAGCACGACGATGAGCACGGTCTTGCGCACGAAGCCGTTGTCCCAAGCGAGTTCGCCCAGGCCGAGCTTCTGCTGAACCTCTTCGGTGCCTACCGCCGTTTCCTCGCGCAGGACGATGCGTGCCGCCGTCATGTCAGTGTCCTGCCTCGCTTCCGGTGAACAGGAGATCGTGGATGTCCTTCTCCAACCGTCCGGCGCTGCCGTCGGTGGACGATACCTTGTCGACGTCCACGACTTCGGCCTTGACGCGGCCGGGATGCGGCGACAGCAGGAGAATGCGATTGCCGATCTTGATCGCCTCGGCGATCGAATGGGTGACGAAAAGCACGGTGAATTTCGTGTCCTGCCAAAGCTGAAGCAATTCGTCCTGGCAGGTCCGGCGGGTCAGCGCGTCGAGGGCCGCGAACGGCTCGTCCATCAGCAGGATGTCGGGCTCCATCGCCATGCCGCGCGCGATGGCGACGCGCTGCTTCATGCCGCCCGACAAAGTATGCGGATAACTGTCCAGCGCGTGGCTCAAGTGCACCTTGTCGATGTAGTGTCGCGCCTTCTCGATCGCCTCGCGCCGCGGCAGACCGCGCGCGTCGACGAGCGGAAATACGACGTTCTCGAGCACGGTCTTCCAGGGCAGGAGCTGGTCGAACTCCTGGAACACCATCATGCGGTCGGGTCCCGGCTCCGTGACCTTGCGCCCCTTGATGGTGATCGTCCCCTCGCTCGGCGCGAGATAGCCGCCGACCGCCTTGAGCAAGGTCGACTTGCCGCAGCCGGACGGGCCGAGCAGCACCATGCGGTCCGACGTGCCGACCTGGAAGCTGACCCGCTCCGTCGCCGTGATGACGGCGCGAGGCGTCTTGTAGCGCAGCGTGACCGAAGCAACGTCGAGGAGCGGCTCGTGCGCGGCGCTCCGGGCGTATTGCGCAGGCGTCGATGCGGGCGCCGGCGTTGCCGGCGTCCGCGTCGCGGCGAGATCAGTTGCCGGGAAGGTCATGCGCCACCGGCAGGTAGTAATCCTTCCACGAGGCCGGCATCGTCTTCAGCGTGCCGATCTTGTGCAGATGCGCGGCGAATTTCGTCGTGCCCTGCGGATAGAGATTCCACTCCATCATGCCGGGGCGCTTCAGCATCTCGACGATCGTGTCGGTCGGCGTCTTGTCCTTGTTGATCTCCTTGTAGGCTTCGACCGCCTGCACGGTGTTTCCTTCGATGAAGGCCTTCGCCTCTTCCGCCGCGCCGCGCACGGCCTGGATGACCTTCGGATTGGCCTCGGCGAACTTCGTCGTGGTGAAGAACTGGCCCTGGCTCAGCGGGCTGCCCATGATCTCGGTCGAGGTCGTCACGACGTGCGCGCCCTGCACCTGCGTGAGCTCGTAATAGTCGAAGGGCGGCGCGGCGAAGTGGCTCTTCACCTCGTGCGTCTGGTTCTTCATGGCGATGAAAGCGTCGGGATGCCCGAGCTGGACCGTGTGCGGGTCGAACTTTGCCCATTGATCCGCGCCGAACATCTGCGCGGCGGCGATTTGCAGGAGGATCGCCTGCGTCGACACCTTGACGGTCGGCACCGCGATCTTATCGCCGTCGGCGATGTCCTTGAGCGACTTGACGTGAGGATCGCGGCTGACGAGCGTCAGCGGAAGCGCGGAGCTCGCGACGACGCCCTTGATGCCGCCCTTGGTCCGGTCCCACAACAGCAACAGATTGCCGGTACCGGTGTTGACGAGATCGACATTGCCGGAGATGAGCGCGTCCTGCTGCGCGCCGCCATTGCTGAAGGCGACCCACTTCACGGTGGTGCCGGCGAGGCCGAGCTTCTCGGCGTGCTTCTCGATCAGATTGTATTTCTCGATCACGTGCAGCGGCATGTAGAGGATGCCGGGCTGGCGGCTGATCGTGATCTCCTTCTTCGCCTGCGCCAACGCGCCCGTCGACGAAGCGGCGATTAAACCGGCGGTGCCCGCCAGAACCTGACGCCTATTGAGCAATTTCATCCTCCACTGATGGTTTTTGTTTTAAGGCCGCGCCCGATCGGGCAAGGTCGGCCGCTGCAAAAGATGCGAATGGGGATTTGGCTGCCGGAAAAGGCCGGGCCGCAAATGCCGGTAAGGGCTCGCACGGAGCCTGGGGCCCGCATGCTGCAACGGCCATGGACGCACTCTCCCCGTGGTTACAAGCGCCCAACTTTGACTGCGGGCTTGATGGTGTTAAAGCACTAATGCATTAGTGCGTCAACACGGTTATGGTAGAAGCGAATCCTCGAGGAGGCAGGAGGCCAGCATGGACGACGTGACGAGCGCGACGTCGGCCCGGACGCGCGAGCGCGGCCGCCGCGGCGGCGCCGCGCATGTGTTCGACACGTTGCGGCAGGACATCATCGCGCTGACCTTGGCGCCGGGGGCCGTGCTCTCGCGCACCGAATTGCAGGACCGCTTCGGGCTGAGCTCGACGCCGGTGCGCGATGCGCTGATGCGCCTCGAGGAAGAAGGCCTCGTCGAGGTCTTTCCGCAGCACGCGACGGTCGTCAGCCCGATCGATCTCGAGAAGGCGCGGCAGGGACAATTCCTGCGCCGCTCGATCGAGATCGAGATCGTGCGCACTCTGGCGCTGACGCAGGACGCCGCCGTCATCGAGCGGCTCAACAGCCTGATCCGCCAGCAGACGGCCTTCGCGCGGCTCGGCGAGCACAGCGCCTTCAACGCCGCCGACCAGACCTTCCACAAGACCATGTACGAGTCGGCCAATGTCGCCGAACTGTGGGGACTCGTCGGCCGCCACAGCGGCCATATCGACCGGCTGCGGCGGCTGCATCTGCCCGTGCCCGGCAAGATGCGCGACGTCATCCGCGACCATCAGGCGATCGTCGACGCCATCGCCGCCGGCATGCCGGAGGCGGCGCAGGCGGCGCTGCGCGACCACCTCTCCCGCTCGCTCGGCTTCGTCGAGACGCTGCGGCAGAGCCATCCCGATTATTTCCGCCGGTAGCGCGGACGCGTCATTTCACCCGGAGGGGCAGGGATGCAATTGCTGGCACAGGCGGCGCTCGACCGCATCCGCAGCGGCGAGGTCTCGCTCGGCTTCGGCGTCCAGCATCTGCGCGGCGCGGCCGCGCCGATGCTCGCCAAAGCCGCCGGCTACGACTGGCTGTTCATCGATTCCGAGCACGGCGCGCTCTCGACCGACGACATCGCGCAGCTCTGCCTCGCTTCGCTCACCGCCGGCATCGCGCCGATCGTGCGCGTGTGCCGCGACGCGCTCGACGAGGGCACGCGCGCCCTCGACGCCGGCGCGCTCGGCATCGTCGTGCCGCATATCGACAGCGCCGCCGATGCGCGCGCGATGGTCGAGGCGTTCCGCTTCCCGCCGGTCGGCCGTCGCAGCACCGGCGGGCCCAGCGCCCAGTTCGGCTATCGTCCGCCGCCGCCGGGCGAGATGCAGCGCGCGCTCAATGCCGCGCTCATGCTGATCCCGATGATCGAGACGGCTGAGGCCGTCGACAATGCCGAGGCGATCGCCGCCGTGCCGGGCATCGACGCGCTGCTGATCGGCTCGAACGACCTCACGCTCGACATGGGCATTCCCGGCCAATACGGAGACGCCCGCGTCAAGGACGCCTATGCCCGCGTCGGCGCCGCCTGCCGCAAGCACGACAGGATCCTGGCGATGGGCGGCATCTACGACACGCAGTGGGCGCCGCATTACATCGCCGCCGGCGCGCGCATGGTGCTCGCCGGCAGCGATCACGGCCTGCTGTTCGAGGCGGCGACGCAGCGCGCGACGATGCTGCGCGAGGCGGCGAAAGGCTGAGCCTGCGCACGGCGCGGCGCGTTGATACATGTCAAGGGGCGGCCCGGTTGTCCTGGCAATTTATTGCAATTGCCAGGAGCTCCCGCCCGTGAACGTCACGCTGCCCATCGCCGAATCCCCGCTGACGCCGCTGCCCGCCGAGCGGCTCTATGGCCCGACCGACATGGCCGCGCTGAACTTCGCCACCACGGCCGAGTTGCAGCCGCTCGACGGCCTGCTCGGTCAGGAGCGCGCCAGCGAAGCCATCCGCTTCGGCACGCAGATCGACCGCTCCGGCTTCAACCTGTTCGTGATCGGCCCGCACGGCACGCACATGCAGGACACGGTCAAGGCCGTGCTCGCCGCCGAGAGCGCCGCGCGCCCCTCGCCGTCCGACTGGGTCTACGTGCACAATTTCAAGGACGCCGACCGCCCGGTGGCGCTGGCGCTGCCGGCGGGCCAGGCGGTCGTCTTCCACGACGCGATGCACAAGCTCATCGACGACCTGAAGTCGGCGCTGCCGGCCGTATTCCAGAGCGAGGACTACCAGACGCGCCGCGGCGCGCTCGACGACGCCTTCCAGAAGAAGCAGGCCGACGCCTTCTCGCAACTGCACGACCGCGCATCGGAGAAGAACATCGCCATCCTGCGCACCCCGCTCGGCTTCGGCCTGGCGCCGACGAAGGGCGGCAAGGTGGTGCCGCCCGACGAATTCGCGCAATGGCCGGAGAAGAAGCGCAACGAGGTGCGCGCGATCATCGAGGCTCTCGAGAAGGAGCTCGAGCACATCGTCCACCAGATCCCGCAATGGGAGAAGGAGCGGCGCGACGAGATGCGCCGGCTCAATCGCGAGACCGCCGGCTATGCGGTCAATCAGTCGATCGAGGACACCAAGATCGCCTTCCGCGCGCTGCCGAAGGTCGCGGATCACATCGAGGCCGTACGCCTCGATCTGATCGAGAACGTCGCGCTGTTCATGCTCAAGGACGGCGAGGAGTCGAGCGACCCGGAGCCGGCGCTGCCCGCCGATCCGTTCGACCGCTACGAGGTCAATGTCTTCGTCGCCCACGACGACGCCAAAGCCGGCGCGCCGGTGATCGAGGAGTTGCATCCGACGCTCCCCAACCTGATCGGCCGCATCGAATACATGCCGGTGCACGGCGCGCTGGTCACCAATTTCCGCCTCATCAAGCCGGGCGCGATCCATCGCGCCAATGGCGGCTTCCTGTTGCTCGATGCGCGCAGCGTGCTGATGGAGCCGTTCGCCTGGACGGCGCTCAAGCGCACCTTGCGACGCGGCGAGATCACGATCGAGGACGTCGCCCGCTTCCTCGGCTATGCCAGCACGGCGTCGCTCGAGCCGGACCCGATCCCGCTCAAGCTCAAGGTCGTCATCTTCGGCGACCGCATGCTCTATTACCTGCTCGCCGAGCTCGACCCGGACATCGCCGAGCACTTCAAGGTGCTCGCCGACTTCGAGAACGACTTTCCCCGCACCGCCGAGCACGAGACGATGCTGGCGCAGACCGTGGCGATGCTGGTCAAGCGCGACGGCCTCATGCCGCTCGACCGCGACGCGGTGGCGCTGGTGCTGGAGCAGGCGGCGCGCGCCGCCGATCACGCCCGCAAGCTGTCGCTGGTGGTCGAGCCGGCGCGCGATCTGCTGATCGAGGCCGACTTCTTCGCCCGCGAGGCCAAACGCAGCGTGACCGGCCGCGCCGACGTGCAGGCGGCGATCGACGCCCGCATCCGCCGCGCCGCGCGCATCCGCGATCGCGCCCAGGACTCGATCCTCGAACAGGTGGCCCTGATCAGCACCGACGGCCGCCACGTCGGCCAGGTCAACGGGCTCAGCGTCGTCGGGCTCGGCGGCTTTTCGTTCGGCCGGCCGAGCCGAATCACCTGTCAGGTGCGGCCGGGCGCCGGCAAGCTGATCGACATCGAGCGCGAGGTCGAGCTCGGCGGCCCGCTTCATTCGAAGGGCGTGCTCATCCTCTCCGGCTTTCTCGCCGGGCGCTACGCACTCGATACGCCGATGTCGCTGTTCGCCAGCCTCGTGTTCGAGCAATCCTATGGCGGCGTCGAAGGCGACAGCGCCTCCTCGGCCGAGCTCTATGCACTGATGTCGGCGCTTGCCGATGTGCCCTTGCGCCAGGACCTCGCGGTGACCGGCTCGGTCAACCAGCACGGCGTCATCCAGGCGATCGGCGGCGTCAACGAGAAGATCGAAGGCTTCTTCGACATCTGCGTCAAACGCGGCCTCTCCGGCACGCAGGGCGTGCTGATCCCCGAGGCGAACGTGCAGCATCTGATGCTGCGCAAGGACGTGATCGAGGCCTGCGCCGCCGGGCGCTTCGCGGTCTACGCCGTGCGCACGATCGACGAAGGCATCGCGCTGCTCGCCGGGCTGCCGGCCGGGGCGCGCGGCGACACCGGCCGCTTCGCCGACGGCAGCGTCAACGCCCGCGTCGAGGAGCGGCTGCGCGCCTTCGCCGACGTGCGCCGCAGCTTTGCCGGCGGTGCCGGCACCAATGGCAGCCGGACGTGAGTCATGGCCATGCCGCCGCTCGGTTACAAACGGCTGATCCTCGCGCTGCCGCCGGGCGCGTCGTCCGTCGACCTGCGTGTCGCCGCCGAGTTCGCCCGGCTGCTGCAGCTCGAAATGGTGGCGATCATGCTCGACGATTTCGGCCTCGCCGATCCGGGCCGCCTGCCCTTCACCCGCGAATTCCGCGGCCCGCTGTCCGGCTGGCAACCGATCGATGCGGAGCGGATCAGACGCGACCTCGAAACGGCGGCGCAGAACCTGCAGCGCAGCATCGAAGCGGCGACGCGCGATCTCGAAACGAACGCCCGCTTCGAGGTGGTGCGCGGCTCGCTTGGCGAAACGCTGCGCGCCATGGCCGACGGCGGCGACATCCTCGTGCTCGCCGAGCCCTCAAATCCGGCCGAGCGCGCGTCGGCGCAGTTCAACTGGCTCACCGAGGCGGTGCTCGGGTCGCAGACGGCGGTGCTGCTGGTGCCCGCACGCATCGCACGCACCGGCGGGCCCGTGGTCGCCATTGCCGCCGCGGCCGACGACCCCAGCATCCACGCCGCGGCCGACATCGCGATCGCCTGCACCGACGAGCTCGTCATCATCGATGCCGACCACATCGAGCACGGCTCCGCCGTTCGCGATCTCGGCGGCGACGAGCGGCTGAGGGTGACGCGCATGGCGGCCGCGCGCGGCAACTTCCCCGATCCCGCGCTGCTCAGCCACGCGTTTCGTCACCTGCAGGAGCGGCTGGTGGTGATGACCCGCGGCAGCTTCGACGATTCCGTCGCCTCCACGATCGCGTCGGCGCGCCACGTGCCGGTGCTGCTCATCGCGCCGCCGCCGCCCGAGGCGCAAGGCGAAACCGGTCCCGACGAGCACATCCGTCGATGATCACGGTTCGCCGGCTCGCTGCGGCGCTGCAGGATCGAGGTGCGCAGGGCGTCGCGCCGGTCGCGGCAGAGGCGCGAGCGGAACGGCCGCTCAAAGATCTCCGCCGCGAATCAGGTCGTGGCGCTTGTCCCAGGTTTCCTGGACCTGTCGCGCGACGCTCTCTGCCGCGACCGGCGCGGCGTCCGGATGGCTCTGCCGGAGCCAGAGCGCAAGGTCGCGCGCGAAGGCGTCGAGCGTCTCCGGCGCCTCGCCGGACATGATGCGGCGAAACGCTTCAGCTTCGATGAGATGGTGCGCGCGCTTGTGACCGATCGTCATCGCCGCTCAGACCCGGCTCTTCGGTCCGGGCAATTGCGCCGGGTCGAGATCGAGATCGCGGCAGACACGCTCGATAACCCGCGGATCGACGGATTGATGTGGCCCCGTCATCGGGATGCGCGTCTTGCGCGCCTCGCGATGCACGGCGACCTCGCCATGACCTTCATGACCGCGCGGATGTTCGTCGCCGTCGATCCGGCAACCCTGCTCCACCAGCCATTTGCGCAATGTGCCGATTTCCATCGAAACCTCCATGGCGAACGACTAGAGCCGATTGATCTCGAATTCCTCGCAAGAGCGGCCGAGGATCGCGAGGCCCTCCTCCAGCAGATCGCCGAGTTGCGGCGTTCCGAGCAGATAGCGCGCCGTCGTGCGCTCGTTGTAGGCATTGGCGGCCTCGGCGCGCACGTCCGTCCAGTCGGCCGCGCTGTTATCGTCGCGGCCGAGCCATGCCAGCGCGACCAGATCTATCTGCTCGTCCTGCGACAGCGACTCGATCAGCGACGTCATCTCCTCGACCACCGGGTCGTCGGGCAGATCTTCCAGCACTTCGACATCCTGATCGTCGCTCGGGTTGGAGCCGGGATCGGCGTCGTTCGGCGCCTCCTTGGCGTCGAACTCGCGCGCCTTGAAGATCAGGAAACAGACCTTCTCCGGCGAGATGGTCAGCTCAGGTTCCGCTGTGTCGGCGGTCGAC
>Ga0182749_1000255_pt1 | contig 54018 bp, 46 predicted proteins | sample eDN3rd37CKraftMG_FD_128875 | JGI IMG/M metagenome (GOLD analysis project Ga0182749, IMG submission 128875) | Enriched Miracle-Growth compost microbial communities from Emeryville, California, USA - eDNA 3rd pass 37_C Kraft MG (version 2) (version 2) ...
ACCACCTCGGCACGAAGCTCGTCCGCCAGCCGACGCAACTCACCCACACCCAGCCCACGCATGTCCGCAGGCCAACACACCCCCTCCAGCAACGGCTTCTCCACTTGCTCGGTCATAAGCGGCGCTTACCACCACATAAGCGCCGCCTTGTCGACCTTCGATCATGGTCGTAGGGGCGACGGCGATGCCTTCCGGCCATTCCCGCCCCGCAGGATCGTCGTTTCCGGGCGCGCCCTCACGTCGCTATTGCGCGTTTCCCGGCGCGAAATCATGATTGCCGCGATGACGGGGCCGGGCGCGCGACGGGGGGATGAAACGGGCGGCTGCGCGCAGGCAGGCGGCCGGCGATGAATGCGCGATACGGCCTGGGCGAGGTGCTGTTCTCGCTCAAATGCTTCCTCGCCGCGATGCTCGCTTACTGGCTGGCGCTTAGGATCGGGCTGACGCGGCCCTATTGGGCGGTGACGACCGCCTATATCGTCTCCCAGCCGCTTGCCGGCGCGGTGCTCTCCAAGGCGGTGTTCCGGGCGGTGGGAACGGTGGTCGGCGCCGCCGCCGCGGTGATCCTGGTGCCGAACCTCGTCAACACGCCCGCCTTGCTGTCGCTCGCCCTCGCGCTCTGGCTGGGCTTCTGCCTTTACGTCTCGCTGCTCGACCGGACGCCGCGCGCCTATCTCTTCCTGCTGGCCGGCTATACGGCGAGCATCATCGGCTTCCCCGCCGTCGCGGTGCCCGACCAGATCTTCGCGATCGCGATCGCGCGCGTGCAGGAGATCACGCTCGGCATATTGTGCGGCAGCCTCGTCCACGCGGCGATCCTGCCGCAGACGGTCACATCGGTGCTCCATGCGCGGATCGAGGAGATATTGCGCGACGCGGAACGCTGGTCGCGCGATTCGCTGGGGTCCGACAGCGATCCGAAGCTGGATGCCGACCGGCGCCGCCTCGCGCTGGACATCAACGAGCTTCACCAGCTCTCGATCCACCTGCCGTTCGACATGGCCCGCTTCCTGCCGCGGATCAGGACGGTGCGCGCCTTGCAGGACCAGCTTTCCATGATCCTGCCGCTGGCGAGCGCGATCGATGACAGGATGACGCTGCTGGGCGCGCGGGCGGCTGCCCTCGATCCGGTGCTGGGCGGGCTGATCGGGCGCGTCCGCGACTGGCTGGCGACGCTTTCGGACGCGCCGGAGCGCCGCCCGGACGCGGCCGGGTGGCGGGCGGCGGCCGATGCGCTGATCGCCGAGGCGCGCGCGCTGGAGCCGGCGATCGGGAGGCCTGTGGCATGGGGGGACGCCCTGCGGCTGAACCTGCTCGCCCGGCTACAGGACCTGATCGCCGCGCACCGCGATTGCCGCGACCTTTCGGACCAGCTTCGCTCGCCGCTGCGCACGCCGGTGACGCCCCGTGTCGGCGAGCTGCTGACGCACAGGCGGCGGCGCGCTTTCCACCGCGATCATCGCGCGGCGTTGCGCGCGGCGCTGGGCACGATCGCGACGATCATATTGGGCTGCACCTTCTGGATCGCGACCGCGTGGCCCGACGGGGCGGGCGCCGTGCTGATCGCGGGCGTGTGCTGCGCGCTGTTCGGCGCCGCCGACGATCCCGCGCCGATCATCTCGGTCTTCCTGAAGGGGATGATCGCGGGCACCCTCGTCTCGGCCGTCTACATCTTCGCGATACTGCCGGGGGTGGAGGATTTCGCGACCCTGGCGGCGGTGCTGGCGCCTGCCTGCCTGCTGATCGGCGTATTCCTCGCGCGGCCGCAGACGACGCTGTTCGCGACGGGCCTCCTGCTCGGCTTCCTCAACACGGTGGGGCTGAACGATCGCTATGCGGCCGATTTTCCGGCCTTCGCCAACGGCGCGCTGGCCCAGATCATCGGCACCGGTTTCGCGGTGATAACCGTGGGCCTGTTCCAGACGGTCGGGAGCGAGCGGAGCGCCCGGCGGCTGATCGTGGCGGGCTGGCGCGATCTGGGGCGGCGCAGCAATCTGGCGCGCAAGCCCGACGCGACCGGCTGGGTGAGCCGGATGCTCGATCGCATCGGGCTGCTGGCCCCCCGTCTCGCGCGGCGCGGCAAGGATCCGGGCAAGCCGCTGTTCGATGCCCTGAGGGATCTGCGGGTGGGCGTCTCGATCGCCGAGCTGCGCCAGTTGCGAATCGATACCGGGCCCGCGGAGGAGGCGTTCATCACCCCTGTCCTCGAAGGCGTCGGCCGCCATTATGCCGCCCTCGATCCCGACGATCCCGCGCCGCCGCCGCCCGCGCTGCGGGCCGCGATCGATCGCGCGGTGACGGAGCTGGCCGCCAGCCGCGCGGCGGAGACGCGGCGAAGCGGCGTGCTGACGCTCACCAGCCTGCGACGAAATCTCTTTCCAGCCGACCTTCCCGTCGGGCAGGTAGCGTCATGACCGGCGAGATCAGCATCGGCGGCGTCTATCTGCCGGCCCTCCTCCTGCTCGGGCTGGCGGCGCTCGTGCTGACGGGGCTGCTTTCGCGCCTGCTCGCCTGGTTGGCCTTCTATCGGTTCATCGCCTATCGGCCGCTCGTCGATATCGCCTTGTTCGTCCTCATCCTCGGCCTGCTCGCCTATCTGACCGGACAGCATGGAAGCTCCGCATGAAATCCGTCCTCGCGATCATCGGCCGATCGGCCGCCACCATCCTTCTGGTCGTCGCCGCGATCCTCGTCGCGATCTGGCTCTGGCACCGCTACGAGGACCAGCCATGGACGCGCGACGGGCATGTCCGCGCCGATGTCGTGCGCGTGACACCCGACATTTCGGGGCTCGTCACCTCGGTCGCGGTACATGACAACCAGGCGGTGAAGCCGGGCGACCTGCTGTTCGTGCTCGACAGGCCGCGCTATGCGCTGGCGCTGGAGCAGGCCGACGCCGCGATCGCCAGCGCGCGCGCGACGATGCTGCAGGCGCGGCGCGAGGCGGCGCGCGACAAGGCGCTGGGCAATCTGGTCGCCGCCGAGACGCATGAGCAGAACGTCGCCCGGGTCGCGACGGCCGAGGCCGCGCTGGCGCAGGCGGAGGCGTCGCGCGACGCGGCGGCGCTGAATCTGAAACGCACCAACATCCGCGCGACCGTCCACGGCACCGTGACCAACCTCGATCTCCACCCCGGCGACTTCGTGGCGGCGGGGCAGCAGGCGATGGCGCTGGTCGACGACGATTCGCTGCGCGTCGAGGGCTATTTCGAGGAGACGAAGCTGCGCCACATCCGGCTGGGCGATCCGGTGACGGTGGTGCTGATGGGCGATCCGCGCCCGCTGCGCGGGCATGTCGACAGCATCGCGGCGGGCATCAACGATACCGAGCGGAGCAATTCCGGAAACCTCCTGCCCAACGTCAACCCGACCTTCTCCTGGGTGCGGCTGGCCCAGCGCATCCCGGTGCGCGTGCGCCTCGATCATGTGCCGCCGGGCGCGAACCTGATCGTCGGGCGCACGGCGACCGTCACCATCCATCCGCGTGACGCGCGATGAGGATCGGGCTTGCCCTTGCCGGGTTGCTGCCACCGCTGATGCTGCTCGGCGCCTGCACGGCGGGGCCCGATTATCATCTGCCCGAAACGGCCGCCGCGCGGGCGCCGGCGGCGCAGGGCGCCTTCGTCAGCGGGCGGGAGGCGGTGTTTTCGGGGGCGCCGCTGCCCGATCGCTGGTGGCGGCTTTACGACGATCCGCGCCTCGACGCGCTGGTGACGGAGGCGCTCGCGGCCAATGCGGATCTGCGCACCGCCGACGCCAATCTGCGCCGGGCCGAGGCGGCGGTGCGCGAGGCCGAGGCGGGGCGGACGGTCGCCACGACGGTGAGCGGAAACGCCGCCTTCACGCGGCCCAGCCCGATCACCGGCGCGACGGCGGGCGTGGTGACTTATGATCTGGGGGCGGGCGTTTCCTATCCGGTCGACCTCGCGGGCAAGATCAGGCGCGGGATCGAGGCGGCGCGCGACAATGCCGAGGCGGTGCTGGCGGCGCGCGACGATGTGCGCGTGACCGTCGCCGCCGCGACCGCGCGGGCCTATGCCGATGCCTGCTCTGCGAACCGCACGCTGGCCGCGAACCAGCAGATCCTGACCTTGCTGCGCCAGACGCTGGACGTGACCCGGCGGCTGGCGGAAGGCGGACGGGGCACCGCCTTCGACATCACCCGCGCCAGGGCGGCGGTGGAGCAGAGCGAGGCGGCCATTCCCGCCATCCTCGCCAGCCGGCAGGCCGCGCTCTATCAGCTCGCCGCCCTGCTCGGCCGCGCGCCGGCGGATTATCCGAAGGATGTCGAGCGATGCGCCGCGCCGCCCGCGCTGGCGAAGCCGCTGCCGACCGGCGACGGCGCGGCGCTGATCCGCCGCCGTCCCGATATCCGCGCGGCCGAACGGACGCTGGCGGCCGCGACCGCGCAGATCGGCGTGGCGACGGCGGACCTCTATCCGCAGGTGAGCCTGGGCGGGACGCTGGGTCTCGCCGGGCCGGTCGCGCAGATCGGCACGAACCAGTCGTTCAGCCTCGGCCTCGGGCCGCTGATGAGCTGGACCTTTCCCAACCGCGCGGTGACGCGGGCCCGGATCGCGGAAGCGGGGGCCGGGGCCGACGCCGCGCTCGGCATGTTCGACTCCACCGTGCTCGGCGCCCTTCAGCAGACCGAGACGGCGCTGTCCGCTTATGCCCGCGCGCGCGATACCGATGTGGCGCTGGCGCGGACCCGCGATACCGCCGCCGTCGCGGTGGATCAGGCGAGCAAGCTCTACCGCTTCGGGCGCAGCGATTTCCTCGCGCTGCTGGACGCGCAGGCCAATCTCGCCAACGCCAATGCCGCGCTGGCCGCCGCCGACGCGGCGCTGGTGGACCAGCAGATCGGGGTATTCCTGGCGCTGGGCGGCGGCTGGCAGGAATGAGGCGGAGCGATGGATAATCGCGCCCGCGAAACGATTTACCGCCGCCATGGCGAGGAAAAAGGGACGAGGGCGCAAGGCGGGTCGCCGCTGGTCAGCGAATATGCTTTGCTGTAGGTATCGGACCATGGGGAGATGCCTTTCGCGATGCAGTCAGCGAAAGGGAGCCGTCTTTACGGGTGGAACCGATTGTTCATTCCTGATGGTTATCCCGCTTTCGGACAGGGACGCAAAGATGGTGGTCGGCCGACGGATGTTCAGCTTCTCCTTCAGGCTTGTTAAAGACGCGGCGTGGTGAACGTGGCCGACGTCGATCGCCCGGTCGGGACGGCGGGGGTGGCGGGCGCCTGTCCCGCGCCTGCGGGATCCGCCGATCCGCGCCTGCCCGGCATGGGCGCCACGGCCTCGGGAGCCGAGGCGCTGGCGGCGGTGCTGCGGCGGCATTGGCTGGTCATCCTCGGCGCCGCGCTGATCGCGGTGCCGACCTTCATTTCCATCGCGCGCCTCTCCTGGTCGACCGAGCAGGGCGCGCACGGCCCGATCGTCCTTGTGACCGGATTGTGGCTGGTCAGCCGGCGTTGGCGCGAGGTCGCGGCGGTTGTCCAGCGCGGCCATCTCGGCGTGGCGCTCGCCCTTTTCCTGCCGTCGCTCGCCATCTACATGCTGGCGCGCGTCACCAGCATCCTGGAGGTGGAGGGCTTCGCGCTCTACGGCGCGCTGGTCGCGGTATTCTACGCCTTTTGCGGCAAGCGGGCGATGCGCGTCCTCTGGTTCCCGCTGGTCTATTTCCTGTTCCTCTTTCCGCCGCCCGACACCGTGGTGGCGATCATCACCCAGCCGCTGAAGCTGGCGATCTCGAAGGCCGCGGTGGACCTGCTGCGGGCGGCCGGCCTTCCGATCGCCAATGCCGGGGTGATGATCCAGGTCGACCAATATCAGGTGCTGGTCGCGGCGGCGTGCGCGGGGCTCAACTCGCTGATCAGCCTTTCCGCGATCGGGCTGTTCTACGTCTATATCCGCCACAATGCGAACTGGCGCTATGCGCTGCTGCTGATGCTGGCGATCGTGCCGGTGGCGGTCCTGGCGAATTTCGTGCGCGTTCTCGCGCTGATCCTGATCACTTATTATCTGGGCGATGCCGCCGCGCAGGGCTTCCTCCACGGCTTTGCGGGGCTCACCATGTTCGCGGTCGCGGTGCTGGGCATTTTCGGCGTGGACGCGCTGGCGTCGCCGCTGCGCCGGCGGCTGGCGAGGGCGGGTGAGGCATGAGCGCGCGTAACATCGACGCAATGGACATGGCCGGCGGAGAGGGCGGCGCGCCCCGCGCGACGATGCGGCCTTCGCGCCGCGACGTGCTGTTCGGCGGCGCGATGATCGCGGCGGGCGCGGTCGCTTATGCCCGCACCCCGCGTGTCAACGACATGGCGATCGGCGAGGGGGAGCTGGACAAGGTCATCCCCTTCACCATCGGAAGCTGGCGATACCAGACGGCGAGCGGCCTCGTCCTGCCGCCGCCGGACGCGCTCGCGGCGCAGCTCTACAACCAGCAGCTCACGCGCGTTTACGCGTCGGACAACGAGATGCCGGTGATGCTGCTCATCGCCTATGGCAGCAGCCAGAGCGGGATGCTCCAGGTCCACCGGCCGGAAATCTGCTACCCCGCGAGCGGCTATGCGCTCAGCAGGACGCGGCTCGTCGATCTTCCGGTCGGCGGGCCCAGGCCGATCCCCGCGAAACGCTTCACCGCCGTCAGCCAGGCGCGAACCGAGCAGCTGCTCTACTGGACCCGGATCGGCGATCTCCTGCCGGTGAGCTGGGCGGCGCAGCATATGGCGGTGATGGAAAACAACCTGAAGGGCGTCATCCCCGACGGGGTGCTCGTCAGGCTGTCGACTATATCGACTTCCCCGGAGGAGTCGGACGCGCTGCTCACGCGTTTCGCCCGCACGATGGTGGAGCAGGTGGGGCCGCGCGGGCGGCGTCTGCTGATCGGGCGGTCTTACGGTCTGGGCTGATGCCGGAAGGGACGCAGGACATAATAGATATAGGCCAGCACCGCGGCGACCACGCCGAGCGCGACCAGATGACGTCCGGTCTCGCCGATCGCGCCGGAGATTCCGCCGGATTTGTCGTTGCCGACATAATTTGCGATCATGCAGCCGATGGCGGGGGGAAGGTAATGCCAGATCGTATCCCCGGGCTCCTGATCCCCGGTCGAACGCTGGAGGAACACCAGGACCAGTCCGGCGAAGATCGCCATGGTGATCCAGTCATAAGCGGTTTCCATCAAATACGACCCCTTGATTGCCTCATCCGGCGGTGAGCGCCTCTACGGCTTTTAACGGCATAACCATGAAGAAGCTTTCACTGGGAAGGCCGGAAAAGCATAAGCATGAATCTCGTGTGACAGGGAGATACCGAATGTCGAGCAGAGTGAGAATGTTGCTGTTGTGCTCGAGCGTGGCGATCGCGCTGGCCGGATGCGGCAAAAAGGCGCCCGAGGGGCAGGTCGTCGCGAAGGTGAACGGCAAGGAAGTGACCCTCCAGGAGATCAACGCCGAGCTTCAGGGCGCGACCATTCCCGACTCGGTGGACAAGAAGATGGCGATGCGCACGCTTCTCCAGCGCGTGATCGATCGCAAGCTGATCGACGGCGCGGCCGAGGAGCAGGGACTCGACAAGAGCGCGGAATATCTGACGCAGAAGCGGCGCGCCGACGAAGTTCTCCTCGCCCAGCTTTACGCCAGGCAGCAGTCGCAGACGCTGGCCGTGCCGTCGCCGGCCGACATCTCCAAGTTCATGGCCGACAATCCCGCGATGTTCGCGAAGCGCGAGCGGCTGGCGCTCGCGCAGATACGCTTTGCGCCGACGAAGGACGCGACGGTGCTCAAGGAGCTGGAAAGCGCGCACAGCCTCGATCAGGTCGCCAAGATACTGACCGACCGCAACGTCAAGTTCGAGCGCGGCAACGCCGGCCTCGACACCGCGACGGTGCCCGCGGCCATCATGTCGCAGATCGAGGCGTTGCCCCCCGGCGAGCCGTTCGTGGTGCCGGGGCCGGGCATCGTCTCGGTCAGCGTGATCACCGCGCGGACGCCGGTTGCGCTTCCTGATGCCCAGGCGCGGACGATCGCGGTCAATGCCTGGCGCGAGCAGCAGTTCGAGAAGGCGATGAGCGACAAGCTCAAATCGCTGCGCGCCGCGGCGCAGATCACCTATCAGCCCGGCTTCGAGCCTCCGCCCGAAAATGCCAAGCCCGGCGCCCTGCCGGCCGGCGGGACGGAAGCCAAGCCGGCCGCGTCCCCGGCACCCGTCGCGCCGCCCGCCGCCAGGCCCTGATCCCCGAAAAGGCGGATCGCGCCCGCAACGCCCATCATGCTTTCCGGGAAGGCCCATGCCTCCCGGAAAGCGGCATGCGGGGCGGAGGCGATCCGCCCCGCGCGTTCGCTACCGCAGCGCGTTGGCCTTGATGAAGTCCAGCGTGGCCTTCATCTTGGGCGCGTCGGAGAGCGGCTGGCCGGTATAGCTGCGCATCCCGAAGACGTTCGTGCCGGTCGCCAGATACAGCACGAGCAGATCGCCGACATTGCGCTGCCATTCGCCGAGATAGTAAGTGTAAAGCTCGCCCATGCGGGGGTCCTGGTTCGCCGCCATGAACGGCGCTTCCAGGGGGGCATTGGCGAAGAAATGCTGGCCGCCTTCATAAGTGATCAGCCGCACGCCGTGTCGTGAGGCCACCGCCTTTTGCTGTATCCCCCAGGTGATGGCGGTATCGACGTAGGACCGGCCCCGCGCGAACAGTTCGTTGAGGAAGCGATCGCTTCCCGGCGCGGCGACGAAATCCCGTGGCCCTAGCCCTCCGCCGAAATAGGGCGCGATCGCCACCGCGTCGACATTGCCCGCGATGTTCGGCTGGCTCAGAATATCCTCGGTCCGCTGCGCATTCGCCGCCTGCGATCCGAGCACGCGCACGATACGGTGTGGCTGATCGGCGAAAACCTTCATCCAGATCTGGAAGAGCCCCACCGCCTTCTGCGCATAACGGCGATCGGCGGCCTGCCAGAGCTGGGTGGCGAGGTTGCGTTCCATGCCCTCCCTGGCCGCCTGCTCCGATTGTTCGAACATGCTGTTCCACACCTCGTTCGAAAGCTCGAGATATATGGTGCGGGACGGGTCCAGCGTCTTTTTCACCAGCTCGGCGAACCTGCGATAATAATCGTCGTCCGAATCATAGGGCAGGGTGAACCAGGGATCGGCGCCGCTGACGTTGGCGAGGGCGACGAGATGCTCGATCGCCATCCCGCCGGGGCCCGCCTGGGTGAAGGCGTCGGGCAGCGTGCGATTGGCCCAGGTGCGTCGGGGTGCGTTGTTGACCCGCATCAGGTCCATGAAGCGCAGCACCGGAAACGGCTTCAGGTCATCAAGCATCGTGGAGTTCAGCGCGACCTCGACATCGCCTGCCTTCGCGTTCACCGGCGTCGTGGCAATCATGCAGGTGAATTCGTCGAGTCGGGCGGAGGCGCTGCGCGGCTCGACCACCAGGTTGATCACCTTCGCGTCCGGCTTGGGGGTGATCGTGAAAGACTGGCCGCCGCCGCTCGATGTCGCGTCGACATAGGTTTTCAGGTCGAAACCCTTGCTGATCCGGCAGCGATAGGGGCCGGGAGGCGCCTTCGTCACACCGCCTATCGCCGACAGGACGAAGCGGGTTCCCGCTGGCGCCGGGAGCGGCCAGCCGCGCGCGTCGACCTTGTCCTCTTCCAGATCGTGGAAGCCGCCGTCGGTGCCGATGTAGCGCAGCGGGCCAGCCTGGCGCGCCAGATCGGCATAAAGATAATTGGCCGTCCAGTAATTGAGCGCGCCGATATTGATCCCGATCCGCATCGGTGGAAGCGATGGCTGGGCCGCGGGCGCGGGCCGGCAGCCGGGGCCGATGAAGGTCACCGCCGTCGCCGCCACCGCGCCCAGCGCGAAACGCCGCCGCCCCAGGTCGAGCGGGCCCGACGCCGGGCTGCCGTCGGCCTTGTCATTATCGATGTCGGTCTGGCTCATCTTCGCTCACTTTCCCCGCGATGCGGGCCGGGACGTAGGATCGGGGCCTGTTCGACACCCTAAGGCACTTCTCCGCAATGTGGAATCGCCTCGCCGGACAGGAAGGTGCGGAATCTTCCGTCCGCCGGTGCCTTTTCCCCTGAGCGCGCGATCCGGCTCATGCGGCGCGCTCCCGGTCCTTATACTCGATGATCGTCGCCCGCCTTCCGCCGATCCGGCCGCGCCAGTAGCGGGCCGCGCCGATCACCTGCGCGGGCTTGGCCAGCATCAGGAACAGGGCCAGCGCCGCGGCGTCGCGCCAGGGCCGCCGCTGCCGCTCGCGCAGCAGGATACGCAGCGCCTGCGCGCCCGGCGCCACCAGCGCCACGACGCCCACGATCAGCAGCGGCGTCGAGCGGGCGAGCGCGCCGGCGACGATGCCGGCGACCGCCACGGCGGGCAGCGCCGCGCCCCAGAGCAGCGCGCTCGCCAGCCTGCGCCCGTAGTCGTGGAGCGGCGATCCGCGATGCCGGTCGGCAAGCTCGGCGAAGGCATGGCCCGTTCGCGTCGCGCGGCGCCAATATTGCCCGAAACGGCTCATCGCCGCGTCGTGCCGCATCATCTCCGCCGGCAGGCAGCGGATCGTCCAGCCCAGAGCGCGCATCCGGATGCTGAGATCGGGCTCCTCGCCGGCGATCATCGCCTCCGGGTAGCCGCCCGCCGCATCGAGGGCCGCGCGGCGGATCATCGCATTGCCGCCACAAAAGCGTGCCGGGCCGGGGGCAACCGCCCATTCCATATCGCACAGCCGGTTATAGATGCTGGCTTCCGGAGCGGTTTCGCGCAGCCGCCCGAAGACGGCGGCAAGCCGCGGATCGGCGGCAAGCGCGGCCTGTCCCTTTTCCAGCCAGCCGGGATCGAGCGTGCAATCCCCGTCGACGAACTGGATCGCCGCGCACTCGGCCGGAAGCGCCGCCAGGCCCGCATTGCGCGCCCGCGCCGCCGTGAAGGGGCGCGCCATGTCGAGCGCGATCACCCGCGCGCCGAGCGCCGCCGCCGCGTCCTGGCTGCCGTCCGTCGAGCCCGAATCGACATAGACGACCCGTCCGTGCCCGCCAATGCTGCGCAGGCACCGGATCAGCCTGTCGCCTTCGTTGCGGCCGATCACGACGACGCCCAGCCTCTCCGTGGCGTCGGCCGCCATCATGCCGGCTCGCGCATCCAGGCGGGCAGGGCGGGCGGCTCGGAGCGCAGGCCGGGGGCTTGTGCCGGCCGCACATCCTCGGGGCGCGGCCAGAGGCTGAAGGCGATGAAGTCGCGCGTGGAGCGTCGGGGATCATTGTCGACGCGCCGCTGGACGACGCAGCGCGCCTGCCAGATCAGCCGGCCGGCGAGATAGGAGAGGCCGGCAGCGATCGCATGGAGCCGTCCGCCGACGCGCACGAAATAGCGGCGGCGCGAATCATACCAGTAGCGCGGCAGGCGTCCGGGCAGCATGCGGCCGGTTTCGACATCGCGCAGGTTGGTCGCCTTGCCGCCGAGATGGACGACGCGGGCGGCGGGTTCGTGCCATATCTCCCAGCCGAGCCGCGTCAGCCGCGCCATAAGCTCGGTTTCCTCATAATAGAGGAAGAAGCCGTCGTCGAAGAGGCCGGCCTGCTCCAGCGCGGCGCGCCGGAAGGTCACCGCGGCGCCCGTTACCCAGGGGACGCGGCGCGCCGTGTCCGATTCGATCGCGACATGCGGCTGGCGCAGCAGCCGGCGCAGCAGATCGGTGCGCGCGCCCCGGCAGAACTCCCCCGCCAGCGACGGAAAGACGAACGCGGAGCCCTGGTTGCGGCCATCGTCCAGTTCGAGCCGCGCGCCCGCCGCGCCTGCGCGTGGCTCGCGGGCCAGCAGGTCGAGCATCGCGCGCAACGCGCCGGGCCGCACGCGCGCGTCGGGATTGATGAGGCAGACGAACGGCGGCAGCATGCCCCGATCGCGCAGCGCGAATATGCCCTGGTTGTTGGCGAAGCCGAAGCCGCCATTGACGTCGAGCGCCAGCAGCGATGCCCAGTCGCCATGGCCCCGCGCCTCGATCGCCCGCGCGATCGTCTCCGCCGATCCGTCATCCGATCCGCCGTCGACGATCATCACATGAAGGCCGGGCACGGCCTGCCGTTCCGCGGCGATTGAGGCAAGGCAATCGATCGTCAGTTCCGGCGTGCGGTAATTGACGATGATGACGGCGACGCCGCCGTCAGCCGTTGTTGTAATAGGCGCCATAGCCATATCCGACACCATAGCCGTAGTCGTCGGAGAAAAGCTGGTTCCGATAACGGTTCAGCACCGTGCCGAGCAGAGGCGTCGGCTCGAGCAGGCGGATCGTGTCGCGCACCTGCTTGGCCGTCGTCTTGCCGTCCTCGACGACCAGCAGGAAGGCGTCGAGCTTGCCCGCGATGATGACGGCATCGTCGTCGGCGAAGATCGGGGGCATGTCGACCAGCACGATCGCGTTGGACGGCAAGGAATGCAGGCCCGTGAACAGGCGGTCGCCCATGGCGCTCGCGAGCAGCTCCCCGGTCGGGTGACGGCTCCGGAAGCTGGGAAGGAGGGCGAGGCGCTCGCCATCGACGCGCTTCGCGATCTGCCCGATCTCGGCTTCGCCCGCCAGATACTCGATCAGGCCCGGCCCGGTGTCGAGCCCGAAACGGGTCGCCAGCGCGGGGCGATGCAGGTCGAAATCGGCGAGATACACGTCGATATCGGCGATGCGCGAAAGGGCGGCGGCGAGATTGGCGGCCACGAACGACTTGCCCACCCCGGGCGACGCCGACGTGATCCCGATCAGCTTGTAGCCATGCGTCTCGCCCAGCTTGCGCACCTGCGAGCGGAGCAGCTTGAACGGCCGCGCCCGCGTATCGGCATGGCGGAAGCCATAGACATTCTGCTGTTCGAGCACGTCCTGCGCGATCACGACCGGGGTGAGCAGGTCGAACGGCGGCAGGAAGCTGTCGAGATGGCCGATAATCGGGCCGGCGGCAAGGTCCGCATTCATGCCGAACGCTCCATGGAACTGGGAGGCAGGATGCCGAAAAGCGGGACGGTCGCCCGCGAAGGAGGGTGCATCAGGATGCCCGGGCCAGCTTGCGCCGGCTCCGTCTCTCGAAGAAGCGGATCAGGGCGTTGGGCGGCTTATCAAGGAGCGGGATGACCACGAGCGGCGATACGCCCGCGGCGGCCCGCAGGGCGGCGGTGCCCCGGATCGGCCGGAAGAACAATTCCATCAGCAGCATGGCCGCCAGACCGACGCCCAGCCCGAACACCGCGCTGCCGAGCAGGATGAGCGGACGATTGGGCCAGACCGGGTGATCGGGCAGGACGGGCGGATCGGTGAGCGTCATGCGCTCGCCCTTCTGCTCGGTCTCCATCCGCGCGGATACCTGCGCGTTGGTGAGCTTCGATCCGATCTCGCGATATTGATCGCGAAGGCCGTCCGCCTGCTTTTCGAGCTGGGCGACCTGTTCGGCGATCGCGGGCGCGCGGGCACGGGCCGCCTGCGCCGATGCGGACTGGGACAGCACCATGCCCCTCGCGCCGCGCAGCGCCGCGATCCGGGCGTTGTTGCCGGCGATCTGCGCGCGGTTGGGATTGACGGCCGGTGACTGCGCGGCGGCGCGCTTGGCGGCTTCCACCTGGGCCTTCAGCGACAGCACGTCGGGATGCGTATCGGAATATTTGGCCTGCGCGACACGCAGCGCCTGCTCGAGCTGGCCCACGCCATTGTCGTCGCCGCGCACAGGCTCAGCCGCCAGGCGCGCATTCTCCGCCTCCAGCCCGCTGATCTCGGAATCGATCCGCGCGGCGTCGGCGGTCGGGTCGCCGGTGCCCATGGTGATGCTGCCCAGCGCCAGGACGTTGCCGTTCTCCGCCTTGATCTTGGTGATCTGGGCGTCGATGGCGCGGATCTTGTCCTGGATCGCATTGGCCTGCTCGCCCAGGAAGGTGGCCGAGCCGACGGCCTGCTCCGCCTGCGCGGTGGCGTCCAGCTCCAGGAAATGGTTCACGAACTGCTGGGCGACGAGCTGCGCCTTGGCGGGATCGGGATATTCGAAGCCGATCGTGAAGGCGATCGTGTTCGTCCCGCCGCCGCCGCGCCAGCCCGATCCCTGTATGTCGGCGCTGATCGCGTTGATGCTCGTATCGTCGCGCATCTTGTCGATGATCTTCGACAGCGGCTGCGATTTCTGCTCTCTCGGATACAGATTGTTCTGGCGGATGAGCTGGATCAGATCGGGGCGGCTCAGCACGCGCTGGCGGACGCGCGCGATGCGCTGGTCGATCACGTCCGTCACCGGCGAATTGACGAGATCGGCCGGCAATTGCTGCGATTCGATGATGATCACGCCCTGCGAGCGATATTTGGGCGGAATGAGGAAGGCGGCCGCGATGCCGGCGGCAAGCGCCACGACGAACGGCACGATCAGGAACCAGCGGCGCTGCCACAATATCGCGGGCAACGCGGAAAGCAGCCCTGGCGCTTCGAGCGTTTCGTTTTCGTCCTGCATGTCAGCTGTTCCGCCCGAAGGATGCGGTGACCGTCAGCGAACCCGCGAAGCCCTGCGCGGTTCCAAACTCCTGATAGCGACGCCACAGATAGGAAAGCGAGCCGCCGACCGAGACCCGGCTGTTGAGGCTGTAATTGTAACTGGCCTCGGCATTGGCATAATCCTGGTCCGGCGTGTCGGTGAACTCGCCCGCATTGCTGCGGCCGTAGGTGCCCGTCAGGTTGAGGTTGCTGCGCTCCGTCAGGCGATAGTTGAATGAGGCGGTGCCATGGGTATCGGTGCGCAGCCCGCCGAGGCCGCTCGGCGCCGTGTCGCGCACGCCCTCGACGCACAGATTGTAGCGCGGCACTTCCTTGCAGAGCTTCGCCCCGAAGCCCGCCGTGGTCGATGTGGAGGAATAGCTGCCAAGCTCGACCCGCTGGATGATCGCGCTGACATGCGCGGTGAGCTTCCACGCCCCGTTGAACTTCTGCTCGAGCAGGATGGTGGGCTGGAAGGAGGTGGTGTCGGCGTAGAGCTTCGAATCCAGCCGGTCGACACCCATCTGGAGGCCGAGCCGCGTCTGCTCGCTGAACTGGCGCATATAGCCGAAGCTGCCGCCATATTCGTTATAATCGCTGAGGCCGAACCCCTGGACCGCGCCGGGATAGGTGGCGCGCGATGCGTTGCCCTGCACCGTCCACTGGTCGCGCGCGGTCGGCTGGTAGGCGAGCGAGAAATCCCCCACGAGCCGGCGCTGGCGGCGGCCCAAGGTCGCCTCGTCGACGATCTCGGTCGGGGAGAACAGCGCGTTGAGCGTGTCGGAATAGCCGACATGGGCCGTGCCCGACCATTTGGCGCTGAACTGCTGCTGATGGCGCAGATCGCCGCCGAAGGCGTCGCTGTGATCGTAGAGGCGCGTATAGCCGGTATAGTCGTAATAGCCCGAGAGCGCGGTGCTGCTCGTGGCCGTGTGCGTCGAAAGCTGGGGCGTCAGGCGGATGCCGCCGAGCAGCGAGCCGGCGTCATTGTCCTGCGCCAGATAGGGATTGGTGCCGTAGCCGAGCCGGCCCTGGACCTGTAGCCCGAAATCGACCGGCGCCGCCAGCGCCGGGGTGCCGGCGGCCAGGGTGGACAGCAACAGGAGCCCCCGACGGATCGTCATGGAACGATGACCGTGTCGCCGGCGCGCAGCTCGGGAAGCTTGTTGCCGGAAAGGTCGCCCGAGGGCTTGCCCTTCAATATGTCCGAAAGCCTGACGTGGATGGAGGTCACATGGCCCTCCACACGGCGCAGGATCACGACATTGCCGACATCGGCGAATTCGGTCGGCCCGCCGGCGAGCGTCAGCGCGTCGAGCACGTTGATGTAGCGCGTCGGCGAGAAGGTGCCCGGCGTGCGGACCTTGCCGATCACCGAGATCTGATTGCCCTCGGGCGCCTTGACCGAGACGGTGACTTGCGGGGGCTGGCCCTTATACTGGTCGGCCAGCCGCTTCGACAGTTCGGCCTCGATATCGGTCGGCGTGCGCGAGGCGGCCTGGACCGTGCCGACGAGCGGGAAGGCGAAGGTGCCGTCGGGAAGGACGCGCAGGCTGCGTTGCAGCCGCTCGTCGCCCCAGACGTAGATTTCGAGTTCGTCGCCCGCGTTGATCCGGTAAGTCGGGTCGTTCGCCAGCGTCCTGGGCGCGTTCTGCGCCGTCGCGGATGATGATAATATGGGCGAAAAACCGCTAAGCGCCGCAATCGCGACGGCGGCGATGATGATATTTTTGCTCAAGGCAAACCCTTCCACCCTGGTCGACGCTTCTATTGCACTGGCGAAGCATCTTAGCTAGCGCTGAATTCGATTTATGGGACGACAAGCCGACATCCGGCGGGGATCGCCGGCCCGCCATCCCAGAGGCCTTCCGATTCTCTACATCGGCGCCACCTTGCCCAAATTGTCTGAAACATTCGTTTATCGCGAATTGCTCGGATTGCGCAACCGGGGGCGCCCGATCCGCCTCGCCAGCGTGCATCGTCCCGGCGCCGATAAGGACGATCCCGCGCTCGCCGCCCTCGCGCGCGAGGCGCTGGTGGTCTATTCGGCGGCGACGGCGGCGGTGCTGCCGCTCGCGCTGGCTTTCCATGCGCGCGTCGTCCTGCGTGGCGTGGCCGACGCCTTCACCGCCGATCATCGCGGGCCGGCCGCGCGGATCAAGCATGTCGGGCAGGTGGCGATGGCGGCCGGCGCCGCATGGCGGCTGCGCGGGGCAGGGATCGGCCATGTCCATGCCCATATGGCGAACACGCCCGCCACGGTGGGCCTCTATATCGCGCGCGCGCTGGGGGCGACGTTCAGCTTCACGGGGCACGCCGCCGATCTTTTCGTCCACCGCCAGGCGCTGGCGTTCAAGCTGCGCGAGGCGGCCTTCGTCTCCTGCATCAGCGCATGGCATCGCGATTTCTACCGGGAGCAGGCGGCGATCGATCCCGCGCGCCTGCCGGTCGTCCGCTGCTCGGTCGAGATGCCGGGGGAGATATCGGGCGGGAGCGGCGGCGACATCGTCACGGTCGCGCGGCTGGTGGCGAAGAAGGGGATCGACATATTGCTGCGTGCCTATGCGCGGCTCGCGGCCGCCGATCCCTCCGCGCCCCGGCTGCGCGTGATCGGCGACGGGCCCGAGCGCGCCGGGCTGGAGGCGCTGGCGGAGGAGTTGGGGATCGCCGCCCGCGTCGATTTCGCGGGCGCGCGGCCGCATGCCGCCTGCCTCGACGCGATCCGGGGGGCGGCGGTTTTCGCTCTGCCGTGCCGGACGGCGACATCAGGCGACAAGGACGGCATTCCCGTGGTGCTGATGGAGGCGATGGCGGCGGCGCGCGCGGTCGTCGCGGGGGACCTGCCGACGATGCGCGAACTGGTGGAGGACGGCGCCTCCGGCATGCTGGTGCCGCCCGACGACGTGGCCGCTCTGGGGGACGCGCTCGCCGCGCTGGTCGCCGATCCGGGGCTGCGGCGAAGGCTGGGCGCCGCCGCGCGCGCGCGCGTCGCCGAGGAATTCGCCGACGATGTGAACTGGGACCGGCTCGAACGCGCCTTCGACGCGGTGGCCTCTCTCGGGCCGGCGGGCGCACAATGATCGACGGCGAGAGCAAAATCGTTACGAATTTCGGGCATGGGCGCTATCGGTGCGGCTTCGGGAGATTCCTGTCGTGACTATGGTGGACATGATGACGACATCTGTGAAATCCCCGGCCCGGCTGGGCGCGCCGCGCTATTGCATCGTCAGCCCCGTGCGCAACGAGGCGGAGTTCATGCGCCGCACGCTCGATTCGGTCGTCGGCCAGACCGTGCCGCCGGACCTGTGGGTGATCGTCGACGACGGATCGACCGACGAGACGCCCGCGATCCTCGCCGACTATGCGGCGCGCTTTCCCTATATCCGCGTCGTCAAGCGGGCCGACCGGGGCAAGCGGCGGGTCGGTGGCGGCGTCGTCGAGGCGTTCGACGAGGGTTGGGCCGTCGCGCGTGAGGGGCGGTTCGACTATCTCACCAAGCTCGATATGGATCTCGAGCTGCCGCTCGGCTATTTCGAGGAGCTGATCGCGCTGATGGAGGCGGACCCCCGGCTCGGCACCGTGTCCGGCAAGGCCTATCATCCCGGCCCGTCCAACCCGGAGGGCCGTTTCGGCGGCGAGCTGATCAGCGAGGCGATCGGCGACGACGTGTCGCTGGGCATGACCAAATTCTGGCGCCGCACCGCGTTCGAGGAGATCGGCGGGCTCGTCCCCTTCGTGATGTGGGACGGGATGGATTGCTACATGATGCGCATGAAGGGCTGGCGCGCCTGCTCGATCGACCGGGCCGACCTGCGCTTCATCCACCTGCGCCCGATGGGGTCGAGCGATCGCAACATCCTCGTCGGCCGCCAGCGCCACGGGCTCGGCCACTGGTTCATGGGATCGAGCCCGCTTTTCGTGCTGGCGAGCGCCTTGTTCCGGCTCCAGTTCAGACCGGTGCTGATCGGCAGCCTGGCGATGCTGCTCGGTTATGTGAAGGCCGCGCTCGGCGGGCAGCCGCGCTATCCCGACCGCGCGTTCCGCAAGGCGCTCAGGGCGTATCAGTGGGCGATGCTGCTCCACGGCAAGGCGGGCGCGGTGCGACGCACCGAAGCGCGCGGCGAGGCGTTGTGGCGGCAGCGCCACGCGACGGGCGGATTGGAATAGCGGCGGATGTCCCTCCTCGACGTCAAGACCTTCTTCTATATCGAGGCGCTGCTGTGCGTCGGCATCGTGATCGTCCGCGCGCTCCTGTCGCGGGAGGACAGGCGGCTGATCGATATGCGGGCGATCGTGCTGGTGCTGGTCCTGCCGGCCACCGGCTATCTGCTGCCCGGCGGGCGCTACGTCTTTTCGGTGGCGGTTCTGCTCCTCCTGCCGATGCTGGCGCGCAGCCGGGCGGAGGCGGCCAGGCTTTATCTGATGGCCGTTCCGATGATGCCGATGCTGAACTATCTGCTTGGCGTGCCGGGCATCAGCTACCTGATCAGGATCAGCTATCCCTATCTGCTTGTCTTCGGCTTCCTGATCGCTTTCGTCGCCCACAAGCGGACCGGGCCGGCGCCCGGCTTCAGGCCGCTCGATTTCGCCATGGTCCTGTTCTGGCTGCTGTTCACCACCTTCACCCTGCGCATCGCGGGGGGCGAGGCGTCCACCACCACGGTGACGAACATGATGCGCGCGGCGATCGAGACGGCGTTGCAGACGGTGATCCCCTATTTCCTGCTCAGCCGCTCGCTGGGGAATCCCGCGCGCCTGCGCGATGCGATGGGCGGGCTGGCGATCGCGGTGCTGCTGCTCGCCTGCGTCGGAAGTTTCGAGATGGTCCGCCACTGGCCGCTTTATCAGGGCATGTATCAGCATATAGGGATCGATCAGCCCGGCCTCAGCCTGACGCTGCGCGTCCGTGGCGGATTGCTGCGCGCGCCCGGCCCGTTCAGCGAATCCACCTCGTTCGGCTTCTTCCTCGCGATCTGCGCTGCGGCCGTCGTCAGCCTGCGGAGCATGTTCCGCTCACGCGCCCATCACATCGCCGCGATCCTGCTGCTGATCTTCGGCCTCCTCGCCACATCCTCGCGCGGCGCGTGGCTGGCGCTGGCGGGCGGCATGCTGGTGCTGTTCCTCTACCGCCGCCAATATATGCGCATCGCCCTGTCCGTCGCGGCGGGCGCCGTCATCTACGCCATGGCGCTGGCGGTCGCGGCGAGCAGCACGAGGGCGGGCGAGTTCCTGGGCGTGGCGGGGGTGGCGGCGCGCACCGCCGATTATCGCAAGGATCTTCTGCAGCAGGGGCTGGCGCTGTTCCGCCGCAGCCCGCTGCTCGGTTCCGACCAGATATCGATAAGCCATGCGTTGAGCCAGCTCGTGACCGGCGAGGGCATCATCGATTATGTGAACAGCTATCTGTTCATCCTGGTCTATTCGGGCGTGATCGGGATGGCGATCTTCCTGTTTCCTCCCGCCGTGCTGGCGGGATGGCTCGGCAAGGTCCGCGCGCGCCTGTCGCGCGATCCGCGGCGGCGGGAGCAATTGCTGCTCATCGTCATGGGCATGGGCGCGTTGTTCAGCGGGATCATGTTCACCAGCTTCGCCGATCGCAACCTGCTGTGGTTCATCATCTTCTTCGCGTTCGGCCGTGCTTTCCAGGCGGAGGTGCGGGCGGCGCGGCCGGCTTCGCGCGATCCGGCGGCCGGGATGCCGCGCATGGCGGAGGTGTTGCCGTGACCAGCCTGAAGGCGAGGGACCAGAATGGCGCGCAGGCGGACGCCGCGACGGGCGACGATATCGGTCCGGCGGTGACGAAGCGATCCTATTTTCCGGGCTTCGACGGCATCCGCGCGATCGCGGTGGGGCTCGTGCTCGTCGCGCATGCGGGGTATGGGGACAAGGTGCCGGGCGGGCTCGGCGTCACCGTATTCTTCGCGATCAGCGGCTTTCTTATCACCTCGCTGCTGCTCAACGAGGCGGACGCGTCGGGGACGGTGAACCTGAAGCTGTTCTATATCCGCCGCTTCCTGCGCTTGTTCCCGGAACTGCTGTTCTTCGTCCTCGTCACGATGCTGCTCGGCGCGGCGCTGGAGTGGCGGGCGACGGTGATCGAAAAAGCGGCGGTGATATTCTATTTCTTCAATTATTATTACGTCTTCGGGCAACATTATTTCTATCTGGACAATGTGAGCTACCCCTGGCGGCAAATCTGGTCGCTGGCGGTGGAGGAGCATTTCTATTTCCTGTTCCCCACCATCGTCCTGCTCTTCCACCGGCGCCGCGACATCCTGCTGAAGGTGCTGGTCGCGCTGCTCGTCCTTCCGTTCCTGTGGCGCTTCGTCACCTATTTCGCGATCGGCCTGCCCTGGGAATATAATTATGTCGCCACCGACACGCGCATCGACTCGATCGTCTGGGGCTGTCTGCTGGCGGTGATGCTCCGCTCCTGGCAAGGTGGGGCGGGGGCGCCGGAGCGGTCCGGGCGGCCGCCCTTCCTCCATCCGGCGCTTTTCGCGCTCGGCCTCGCGCTCATGATATTCAGCCTGCTCTACCGCTCGGAGGACTTCCGCTGGACGTGGCGCTTCACCGTCCAGGGCGTCGCCCTGTTCCTGATCTTCGCCAACCTGCTGTTCGATCCGCGCTGGAAGCGGCTGGTGGCGATCCTCGAGCATCCGGTGCCGCGCTATTTCGGCCGGATTTCGTACAGCCTCTATCTCTATCACATGCTGGTGAACCGCCTGCTGCTCTATGTCCTGCCCGAGACGAGCCGCTTCTATCCCGTGATCGCGCTGTCGATCAGCGTGGTCGTCGCGTCGGCCAGCTATCGGCTGCTCGAAGTCCCGCTGAAGCCGCTGCGCAGGCGCTTCGGCTCGCATGTGCGCTGAGATCATGGCCCGAATGCGCCATTGCCGGGGAATGGCTCCCATCGTGCTTGCCCTGCTGATGACGCTGGCCGCGTGCAGATCGCCGTCGCAGAAGGCGAACAATGCCGAAATGCTCTACGATCAGGCGGTCGCGGCGGGGGATTATCGCACCGCCATCCGGCAGATCCGCCTCGCCATCGCCCAGAACGACGCCGAGGCGCGCTACTGGATCAAGCTCGGACGCGCGTCGCTCGCGGCGTCCGCCTATCCGGACGCCTATTCGGCCTACAGCCAGGCGCTCGCCCTCCAGCCCGACAATATCGAGGCGCTCCAGACGGTGGCGCAGATCGCGCTGCTTTCGGGCAATCTTCAGACCGCCCGGCAATATGTCGAGACCCTTCAGGTGCTGGCGCCGCAGGATCCGCGCGGGCGGCTGATCGCGGGCAATATCGCGCTGCGGCAGAACCATCTGGACGAGGCGGCCGGCATCGCCGACGGGCTCATCAAGGACGGGGTGGACGCCGACGAGGTCTACATCCTGAAGGCGCAGGTGCTCGACAGGCAGCGCCGTTTCGCCGACGCGGCGGCGGCGCTCGAACCGCGGGTGGCGGCGAGCCAGAACAAGCCCGCGCTGCTCGACCAGCTCCTCACCATCTACCGGCATGAGGGCAACAGGGAAGGCACCGAATCCACCTATCGCCGCTTCATCGCGGTGGCGCCTGACGATCCGGTCCATGCGCTGCAATATGCGCGGCTGCTCTGGGCCGACGGCCGGACGGATCAGGCGCGCAAGCTTGCCGCCGACGTGCTCGGCCGCAATCCGGCGAGCGGCGACGTGAAGCTCAAGGTCGCGTCCTTCTGGGCGGATGCCGCGCCGACGGCGGTGGCGATGCCCGAGATGCTGCGGATCGCGGGAACGGGCAGCCTTACGCTCAAGGCGGCGATCGCGCAGCGGCTCGTGGACATGGGGCAGGCGCAAACGGCCTTCACGCTCCTCGATCCCCTGGTCGGCAAGGAGGATGTCGACGCCGGCAATGTGCCCGCGCAGGTCGCTTATGCCTATGCGCTGCGGGGGATCGGCCGATTGCCGGCGGCACGCGCGCGCGTCGACGCGGTGCTGGATTTCGACAAGACCAACGCAAGCGGGCTGCGACTGCGCGGCGAACTGGCGCTGGCCGGCGGCGACCTCGACCAGGCGCTCACCGACACGCAGCTCCTCGTCAGCGTCGCGCCCGATTTCGAGCCGGGGGCGATTCTGCTGGGGCGGGTCTATGCCGCCCGGGGCGATCGCGTGCTGGCCGACCAGAGCTTCGCGCGCGCGACCGCCAATTTCCCGGACAGCATCGGCGTGCTACAGGCGAATATCGACTATCTGACGGGCCAGAAGCGGATGGGGCAGGCGCTTTCGCTTGCCGCGCGTTTCGCGACGACGCATCCCGACACGCGCGCCGCGCGGGCCATCCTGATCGCGACATGCCGCAAGGCGGGAAGCGCCTGCATCCTGGCGACGAAGGAAAAGGGGGCATGATCGCGGACGATTTCGATCTTCCCCTCAGGCAGCGGCCGAGGATCGAATTCCTTGGGCTGGATTTCGATTCCCGGCCGTCCGGGGATGTCCGGGCATGGCTTTCCGCGCGCGGGGAGGAGAGCGGGTTCGCCTATCTGGTGACGCCCAATGTCGATCACATGGTGCGCCTCGGCAAGGCGGGCGCGCAGGTGCAGCGGGCCTATCGCGAGGCGGACCTGTGCGTCTGCGACAGCCGCGTGCTGAGCAGGCTGGCGCGGCTTTGCGGGGTGGATCTGCCCGTCACCGCCGGCAGCGATCTCGTGCGGGCGCTGTTCGACGATCTGCTTGCCGACGGCGACCGGGTCTGCCTGATCGGCGGATCGGCGGAGCTTGCCGCCCGGCTCGTGGAGCGTTTTCCGCATGTCGTCATCCTCCACCATGATGCGCCGATGGGGCTCGCGCGCAATCCGGCGGCGCGCGCGGCGGCGGTCGCGTTCGCGGCCGCGGCGAAGGCGCGTTTCATGCTGCTCGCGGTGGGATCGCCGCAGCAGGAGCTGCTCGCCTGGGAGATGGCCCGCTCGGGCGATGTGCGCGGCACGGCGCTCTGCATCGGCGCGGGGGTGGAATTCCTTATCGGCGTCCGCGCGCGGGCGCCGCGGATCGTCCAGCGCGCGGGCATGGAATGGGCGTGGCGGCTGATCGGCGAGCCGAGGCGCATGTGGCGCCGCTATCTGGTCGACGGGCCGGCGATATTCCCTGCCGTCTGGCGCTGGCGGCGGGCACGCGCGCGGGCGGGGGGGCGGCCGTGAGCATCGGACGCTCGATGGCGTGGAGCCTGGGCGGGCAGGGGGCCACGCTCGCCTTCACCATGATCGGGACGGTTGCGCTCGCGCGGCTGCTGACCCCGATCGAGACGGGCGCCTTCGCCTTCTCGATCGCGATGTATGCGCTGGTCCAGTCGCTGCTCCAGTTCGGCATGGCCAATTATATCCTGCGCACCCCCGAACTCACGCCCAAGCGCGCCAATGCGGCGATGACGCTCGCCATCCTCCAGGGGCTGGCGGCGTCGCTCCTGATGGCGGTGACGGCGCCGGTGGCGGGGGCGCTCAGCCGGCAGGATCATATCACGGAGATCAGCCTGCTGGTGGCGCTGGCGCCCATGCTGTCGGGGCCGGAGGCGGTATGCGAGGCGTTCTGGGCGCGCGAGGGGCAGTTCAGGACGATCGCCGTGCTCAACACGCTGAAGGCGCTCGTCCAGTCGGGCGTGAGCATCCTGACCGCGATCTGGGGCTGGGGGGCCTTCGCGCTGGCGGCGGGGTTCGTCGCCAACGGGCTGTTCAGCTTCGTCTGGTGCGTCGTGGCCCTTCTCGCGCGCGGCATCCGCCTGCATCTCGATCGCGAGGAATGGCAGCTTCTCAAGGGCTATAGCGCCAATTCGATGCTGCTGACGATCACCGTCACGCTCAACATGCGCATCGCCGACCTGTTCATCGGCCGGATTTTCACGCTGGGCGCGCTCGGCCAGTACAGCCGCGCGAACGGGACGATCGACATGCTCCGCAAGACGATCTCCTATCCCACCGCGCGCGTCTTCGTGCCGCGGATGATGAACGCGGTGCACGAGGGCCTGCCGCTGACCCATAGCATCAGCGATCTCAGGCGCGCCTTCCTCTTCATATTGTGGCCTGCGCTCGCCGGCCTGGCGGTCATCGCCCATCCGGTGACGCGGCTGCTCTACGGGCCGCAATGGGATTTTTCCGCCGATATCCTCGTCATCCTGTGCCTTGTCGTGGGCTTCGACACGGCGCGCGCGGGGGGGATGGAAGGGCTGCTCTATGCGGACCGGCTGCGCTTCAACAACGGCATCGAATTCGTCCGGCTGATCGTGAACGTCGCCCTGCTGTTCGCCGCCTTGCCGTTCGGATTGATGGCGGTGCTGTGGACGCGCGTGATCGAGGCGGCGCTGGCCTTCGCCTTCTATCTCGCGGCGCTCCACCGTATCGGGGCGGGCGACGTGCGGCGGGAACTGCGCGACTTCGCCGAGCACGGCTTCCTCGCGCTGCTCGCGGCCGGGCCGGCGTGGATATTCATGAGCTGGCGCGGCTGGCCGGGCAGCCTGTCCTTCTGGGGGTTCGCCACCGTCATCTCGCTGGGGGCGCTGGCGTTCCTTGTCGGCGCGCTGCTGCTGCGGCACAGCGCGGTCGCGTTCATACCCGCCTTGCTGGGCGCGCGGGCGGGCGGTGGCGGGAAGGAAGGCGACGGGCATCCCGGCCGCGCATGATCCGCCGGGCGTGGCGCCTCAATAGGCCGCGCGCGAGAAGAGGACGGTCGCCCCGGTGCGTATCAGGATATAGACGTCGAACAGCAGCGACCAGTTCTCGACATAATAGAGATCGTGCTCCAGCCGCTTGAGCAGCTTTTCCTCCGTGTCCGTCTCGCCGCGCCAGCCGCATGTCTGCGCCCAGCCGGTGATCCCCGGCTTGACATTGTGGCGCGCGGCATAGGTCTTGACGATCTCGGAAAAGAGCCGGTCGCCGGCGCGGGTCGAGGGGGCGTGCGGGCGCGGGCCGACCAGCGACATCTCCCCGGCGATGACGTTGAAGAGCTGGGGAAGCTCGTCCAGGCTGGTGCGCCGCAGGAAGCGGCCGACGCGGGTGATCCGGTCGTCGTCGCGCTGCGCCTGACGGATCGCGTCCTGCTCGGCCGCCTCGGCGCGCATCGTGCGGAATTTCCAGATGCGGAAACGCTGGTTGTTGAAGCCCTCGCGCGTCTGTCGGAAGAAGATCGGGCCCCTGTCGTTCAGCCAGATCGCAAGCGCGCAGAGCAGCATGACCGGCGATGCGATCAGCAGCAGCAGCGATCCCAGGATCAGGTCCTCATAACGCTTCAATATCTGCTCGAAGCCGGAAATCGGCCGCTCGAACAGCGTGAGCACGGGCAGGTCGCCGAGCAGCACCACCGGCCGATGGGCGAAGGCGAAGCTGGCGAGATCGGGCGCCAGGCGTATCCGCACCGGCGTCACCGCAAGCTCGGCCACCACCTCGCGCAGACGCGATTCGGCCGACCAGGGAAGCGCCACGATCACCTGATCCAGCGCGCCCTTGCGGATCATCTCGACCAGATCGGACAGATTGCCCCGCAGCGGGATGTCGGTCTCGCGCTCCGGCAGCCGCTCGGGCGCGCGATCGTCGAAGAAGCCCACCAGCGAGATGGTGAGCCGCTGGTCGCCGTTGATGTAGCGGGCGAGGCGATCGCCCTGCACGTCGGCGCCGAAGATCGCGACGCGATGGTTGAAACGCCCCTGCCGCTTCAGCCGGCGCATCCAGGCGACGCCGCCCGCCCGCACGAAGCAGAGCAGGAACGCCCCGCCGATGAACCAGCCCACCGCCCAGGCGCGCGAATATCTGTCCGTCGCCTTGAGCAGGAAGCTCAGCGTCAGCATGAACATGCCCGTCGATAGCCAGGCGGTGAGCACGCGGCCCCAGGCGTGACGCACCGAAAAGCGGATGTCGACGTCGAACGCGCCCGCGATCTCGGCAAGGCCGGCATAAGCGAACACGGCGATCAGCGTCGCGTTCATATAATCGTTATAGGCGTCCTGGCGCACCCGGTCGCCGAGCATCACGACCAGCAGGAAGGACAAGGCGAGCAGCGCGCCGATCTCGACGACGCGCAGCCCCATCACCACCAGATCGAAGACGAGCTGGTTCTGATTCCCGCCCCGCGCCGGCGCGGCTTCTATCGCGGAAAGGGCGCGCGCATGCTTGCCCGCCGGGCTGTCGAGCAAGTCCGGAAGGCCGCATGCGTCGGCGGCATTGCTGCTTTCGACGTCTATATGCGTCCCTGTCATCCGCCCTTCCAACGCCTCTTACGCCAATCTGCGGGGCCGTGACGGTTTCCCCGGCCGGCTCCCTGATAACGTCATGCCACGAGAAAGTTGAGAATTTCATGCCGCAGTTCACGCTGCGGTGCAATATGTGCGCGCCCGCCGCCTTCTTCCGCAGGGGAAACGGTCGCGCCGTGCCTCATGCGTATTTCATTCGGGCAGGAAGTCGGGGACCGAGAGATAGCGCTCGCCGGTATCGTAGTTGAAGCCGAGGATACGGCTGCCCGCGCCAAGCTCCGGCAGCTTCTGGGCGATCGCGGTCAGCGTCGCGCCCGATGAGATGCCGACCAGCATTCCTTCCTCGCGCGCGGCGCGGCGGGCCATCTCCTTGGCGTCGCCGGCATCGACGGTGATGACGCCGTCGAGCAATTGGGTATGCAAGTTGGCGGGGATGAAGCCCGCCGCCAGCCCCTGGATGGGATGCGGCCCCGGCTGGCCGCCGGAGATCACCGGCGACAATGTCGGCTCCACCGCGAAGACCTTGAGACGGGGCCATTCCTTTTTCAGCACCTGCGCCACGCCGGTGATGTGCCCGCCGGTGCCGACGCCGGTGATGATCACGTCGATGGGCGTCTGCGCGAAATCGTCCAGTATCTCCTTCGCGGTGGTGCGGGCATGGACCTCGATATTGGCGGGATTTTCGAACTGCTGGGGCATCCAGGCGCCCTCGGTCGATCCGACCAGCTCGATCGCGCGCTCGATCGCGCCCTTCATCCCCTTCTCGCGCGGCGTCAGGTCGAACGTGGCGCCGTAGGCGAGCATCAGGCGCCGCCGTTCGAGCGACATGGATTCGGGCATGACGAGGATCAGCCTGTATCCCTTCACCGCCGCGACCATGGCGAGGCCGATGCCGGTATTGCCGCTGGTCGGCTCGATGATCGTGCCGCCGGGGCGCAGCTTGCCGGATCTTTCGGCATCCTCGATCATCGAAAGGGCGATGCGATCCTTGATAGATCCGCCGGGATTGGCCCGTTCCGACTTGATCCACACCTCGGCGTCGCCGAACAGGCGCTGGATGCGGATATGCGGCGTGTTGCCGATGGTTTCGAGGATGTTGGAGGCTTTCATGTCGCTCTCTCCTGTCCGGGGACGTCTTCGAAGGATCGTGGTGACTCGAAGGTGCGCGCGTTCTTCAGTTCGGGAAACCAGCGCGCCCATAATAGGGTGACGCAGACCGCGCCGACACCCCCCGCGATCACCGCGGCGACAGGGCCGATCAAGGCGGCGAGGAAGCCCGATTCCGCCTCGCCCAGCTCGTTCGATCCGGAGATGAAGAGCGTCGAGACCGCGCCGACGCGGCCGCGCATGTCATTGGGGGTGTAGATCTGGATCAGCGACTGGCGGACATAGACCGAGAACATATCGGCCGATCCCAGCAGCGCGAGGCAGGCGAGCGACAGCGGCATGAAGCGCGAGATGCCGAACAGCACCGTCGCCGCGCCGAACACGCCGACCGCTATCAGCATCTTCACGCCGACATTGTAGCGCAGCGGTCGGAAGGTGAAGAACAGGGCCGTGCAGGCCGATCCGACCGCGGGCGCGGCGCGCAGATGGCCGAGCCCCTCCGCTCCCACCTGGAGGATGTCGCGCGCGTAGATCGGCAGCATCGCGGTCGCGCCGCCCAGCAGCACGGCGAACAGGTCGAGCGAGATCGCGCCCAGCACCAGCCGGTTGCGCCGCACATAGCGCAGCCCGTCGATCATCTGCGCCCATGGATTGGCACCGCGATCGAGCGAGGTGCGCGGGATCGGGCCGATGAGGTTCAGCGCCAGGAAGCTCGCGCCGAACAGGACCGCCGCCACCGCATAGGGCGCCCAATGGCCGGCCGCATAGAGATAGCCGCCCGCCGCCGGGCCGAGCACGGCGCCCACCTGCCACGCGATCGAGCTGGTCGCGATCGCGGTGGGGAGGGTGGCGGGTGGCACCAGATTGGGGGCGAGCGCGCTCAGCGCCGGGCTGGCGAACGCGCGCGCCACGCCCAGCAGCGCCGCGATGGCGAAGAGCGCGGGCAGGGTTGTCGTCCCATGCCAGGCGAGCAGGGCGAGCATCGCCGCGCATCCCGCCTCCAGCAGCACGGCCGTGCGGGCGATCCAGCGCCGGTCGATACGGTCGGCGGTCCAGCCGACGACCAGGGTGAGCGCCAGCAGCGGCACGAACTGCGCCACCCCGACAAGCCCGAGCTGGAGCGCCGCCTCCCGGGTGCCCATCGTGCGCCGGGCGATGTCGTAGACCTGCCAGCCGATCACGACGACCATCGCGTTCTGGGCGAGCGTGGAGGCGAGCCGCGCGCCCCAATAGTAACGGAAATCCCGGAACGAGAAGGGAGAAGCGGGGCGTGTCATGAGCGCCCGTCTAGGACGGCGGGGCGGGACGCGGCAACCGGGCGGGGGAAGAGAATTTCTATCGCGCGCCCCATGCGCGGCGCGGGTGCGCCGTCATTCGGTCTGGCGGGCGGGCTGGACGCCCGAAATTTCCTCGCGCGGCGGGTTGCGCAGCGCCGGGTTCAGCCGCGCGGCGCTGCATATCCCGGCGAGAAGCGCGAGCCCGGCGGACACCAGCGCGGGCGCCGGGCCCGAGCCGAGCCCGAAGGCGAGCAGCGTCGCCACCATCGTCGCTCCCAGCGTCTGGCCGACCATCCGCGTGGTCGAGATCAGCCCGCCCGCCGCCGCCGCGCGCCGCTGCGGCGATGATCCGATGATCAGCCGCGCATTGGGCGAGAGGAACAGGCCGAACCCGGAGCCGGTGAGCATCATGCGCCACGCGATGTCGCCATAATGGGGCGACGGCGGCAGCCAGGCGAGCGTCAGCAGCCCGGCGACGGCGACGGCCATGCCGATGCTGCCCAGCAGGCCGGCGGGATAGCGATCGGACAGCGCGCCCGCCAGCGGGGCGACCACCATCGTCGTCAGCGGCCAGGGCGCGATCATCGCGCCCACCTCGCTCGGCGTGAAGCCGTAGCCGTGCTGGAGACGGAAGGGCAGCGACAGGATCACCGTCATCGATCCGACGAAGGCGGTGAACGCGCCGAACACCGACAGCGCGACGACCGGCTGGCCGAGCAGGTCGATCGGCATGATCGGGCGCGGCTCGTCGATCTCGCGGCGGACGAAGAGCACGCCGATCGCGGCGCCACCCAGGGCGATCGCCACCGAAATCACCGGGGAATCGCCGTGGACGAGGCTTTCCAGTCCCGCGATGATCAGCCCGAACATTGCCGCGCACAGGACGGCGCCCAGCACGTCGAACGGCTCGTCATGGGGCTGCGGGTCGGGCAGCGCGCGGCCGAGGAGGAGCGAGAGGATCGCGAACGGCACCGCGCTGGCGAACACCCATGGCCACGGCGCCACCGCCAGCACCAGCCCGCCCAGCGTCGGCGCGAAGGCGGCCGCGCTCGACACCACGATGCTGTTCACGCCGAGCCCGCGGCCGAGATGGCGCTGCGGATAGGTGGAGCGCACCAGGGCCGAGCTGACGCTGAGCGCGGCGGCGGCCCCCAGCGCCTGCACCGCGCGCACGACCAGGAGGAAGGGCAGGCTCTTCGCGAAGAAGCAGAGCATGGTGGCGACCGTGAAGGTGAGCTGGCCATATTGATAGAGCCGCCGCAGCCCCAGCCGGTCGCCGAGATTGGAGAAAGGGAGCAGCGTCATCACCAGCACGAGCTGGTAGACCGTGACCACCAGCACGGCGGCCGAATTGTCCACCTTCAGGTCGTGCGCGATGGTGGGCAGCGCGACAGTGGCGATCGCGCCGTCGATCACCACCAGCGCGGTGCCGAACGATATCGCCAGGATCGCGACATAGCGGCGGGGGAGGGGCAATCCGTCGGTCATCTCTTCCTTCGGGATACGCAGGGGCGGTCAGGCCAATGTCACGAAGCTGTCGAGAACGCGCTTGCGGCCGGCATGTTCGAAATCGATCTCCAGCTTGTTGCCCTCGATTGCGGCCACCGATCCATAGCCGAACTTGGTGTGGAAGACGCGCGCGCCCGGCGCGATGTCCGATCGGGGCCTGGCCGCGAAGCTGGCGGCGGACACGCGCGATTCGACGATCCGCGCCGGGGCGGCCGCCAGCGTGCCCGCCGCCGCCGCGCGCCGCCATCCCGGCCCGCGCCCGGCGCCCCGCCCGACGTCCGCGAAGGGATCGGCCTGTTCGGACCATTGCGCCCGCCACAGCGATTCGCCGCCCGCCATGGTCGTCTCGCTCTCCACATTGTCGGCGGGAAGCTCGGCGACGAAGCGCGAGGGGATGGAGGATGTCCACTGGCCGTAGATGCGGCGATTGGCGGCGTGCAGGATGATCGCCCGGCGCCGCGCGCGCGTGATCGCGACATAGGCCAGCCGCCGCTCCTCCTCCAGGCTCGCCGTCCCGCCCTCGTCGAGCGCGCGTTGCGAGGGGAAGACGCCCTCCTCCCAGCCGACGAGGAACACCGCATCGAATTCCAGCCCCTTGGCGGCGTGGATCGTCATGATCGTGACCTTGTCGCGCTCCCGGTCCGCGTCATTGTCCATGACCAGGCTGACATGCTCAAGGAAGGCGGGGAGGGTCTCATATTCCTCCATCGCGCGGGCAAGCTCGGACAGGTTCTCCAGCCGCCCCGCCGCCTCGGCCGATCGTTCGGCCTGCAACATCGCCGTATAGCCCGATTCGTCGAGGATCAGCCGTGCCAGCTCGGGATGGGGCAGGTCGTTCAGCCGATCGCGCCAGCGCGCGATATCGCCCACCAGATTGCCGAGAGCGCGGCGCGCCTGCGGGGTCAGCTCGTCGGTGTCGAGGATGCGCGCGGCGGCAAGCGTCAGCGGTATCCCTTCGGCCCGCGCGAGCATGTGGAGCTTCGCCACCGCCTTGTCGCCCAGCCCGCGCTTGGGGACGTTTACGATCCGCTCGAACGCCAGGTCGTCGGCGGGCTGAGCCACGATGCGCAGATAAGCGAGCGCGTCCCTGATCTCCGCGCGTTCGTAGAAGCGGAAGCCGCCAACGATGCGATAGGGCAGACCGATCGCGATGAAGCGATCCTCGAACTCGCGCGTCTGGAACTGCGCGCGCACGAGGATGGCGATGTCCTCCAGCCGGCCGCCGCCCCGCTGATGCGCCTCAATCTCGTCGCCGACGCGGCGCGCCTCCTCCGGCCCGTCCCAGACGCCGATGACGCGCAGCTTCTCGCCCTCGGCCTCGTCGGTCCACAGCGTCTTGCCCAGCCGCCCGCCATTGTTCGCGATGACGACCGAGGCGGCGGCGAGGATGTGGGGCGTGGAGCGGTAATTCTGCTCCAGCCGGATGATCTTCGCGCCGGGGAAATCCGTCTCGAAGCGCAGGATATTGGCCACCTCCGCCCCGCGCCACGAATAGATGGACTGATCGTCGTCGCCCACGCAGCAGATGTTGCGCCGTTCCTGCGCGATCAGGCGCAGCCAGAGATACTGGCTCGAATTGGTATCCTGATATTCGTCGACCAGCACATAGCGGAAGCGCTGCTGATAATGTTCCAGCACGTCGCGATGCGTCTTCAGGATCGTGAGCATGTGGAGGAGCAGATCGCCGAAATCGCAGGCGTTCACCGCGCGCAGCCGCGCCTGGTAGGCGGCATACAGCTCCCCGCCGCGGCCGTTGGCGAAAGCCTCGCTCTCGCCCGCGTCGACCTGCGAGGGAAGGAGCCCGCGATTCTTCCATCGGTCGATCAGCCCGGCGAGCATCCGCGGCGTCCAGCGCTTCTCGTCGAGGTCGGCGGCCTGGATGAGCTGCTTCATCAGGCGGATCTGGTCGTCGGTGTCGAGGATCGTGAAGTTCGATTGCAGCCCGACCAGCTCGGCATGGCGGCGCAGCATCTTCGCGGCGATGGCGTGGAAGGTGCCGAGCCACGGCATCCCCTCCACCGCGTCGCCCAGCATCCGGCCGACGCGCTCGCGCATCTCGCGCGCGGCCTTGTTGGTGAAGGTGACGGCCAGGATCTCCGACGGCCATGCGCGCCGCGTCGCGACGAGATGGGCGAGGCGCGCGGTGAGAGCGGCGGTCTTTCCCGTCCCCGCGCCGGCGAGGACGAGCACCGGCCCCTCGGTGGTCAGCACGGCCTCGCGCTGGGCGGGGTTCAGCCCTTGCAGATAAGCGGGCTCAGGGGAGGGAACGGCTTCGGTCACGCGCGAACAGTTAGGGAACGACGCGCGCGAGGGCAACCGTGACGGCGCATCGCCGCGAGATCGGCCGCGCGCGCCCCCGGCATTGTCGAGAGGCACGGCCGCGGTGTTCGCGCAGATTGCAGTAAATCACGCATAATAATCAAATCATGTAAATCTGATATCTTGATAATGCTAATATATATGTCACTTACATTTACATGTTCCATATCGACTAGTAAATATAATCCTGTATTTCTCAATTGGCACGTCTGTTGCTTTTCCAATTGCTGCTTTCAAGGCAGGAGGAAAAGATGCGCTTCAAGGCAAAGGCTTACGCAATTTGCGCAATATTCGCCGCCGGATCGGCATTGCCGGCTTCGGCCGCGACGACGATCAGCAGTTCGGCCTATGGCATCTCCGCCAATCTCTCGGTCCTGGGGCTCGTCAACGCGAATCTTGGCCCGGTCGGCGCGGTGGCGGGCAGCGCGCCGCCCGCCTATGACAAGAGCGGCAGCGTGGTTTCGGTGAACCAGAACCTCTCGCTGCTCGCGACGGGGCTGCTGAACGCGGGCGAGCATATCGGCACCGGCCTCGTCACCACCACGGCCAGCTCGCCTTATCCCGCCATCGCGTCAGGCAACGCCAGCGCCACGATCGACGGCCTCTCGACCGCGCTCACTACCCAGGTGCTGCTGGCGCCGGTGCTGACCCTGCTCGGCGTATCGGCCAACACGATCCAGTCGACGTCCGGGGTGAGCGCCGCCGGCGGGCTCAACGCGTTCGGCACGAGCACGATCGAGGGGCTGACCGTCACCGGGCTGAGCCTGGGCCTGCTGAGGATCGACGGCGGCCTGTTCATCAATCCCGATCCGAACACGGTCCTCGTCGACATCCTCGGCCTGCGCATCGTCCTGAACGAGCAGGTGCTGGGCGGGAACGGCGTGACCGACCTGTCGCTGGCGACGAACGCACTGCACATCTCGTTCGACAATTTCGCGCTGGGCACCGGCCTGCTGTCGGGCGACGTGATCGTCGGCCACTCGCAGGCGGCGATCACCGATTATGTCGCGCCGGTGCCGGAGCCGGCGACATGGGCGATGATGATCGGCGGTTTCGGGTTGATCGGCGTGTCGCTGCGCCGCCGCCGGCCGATCCGGGTCGCCGCCTGAGGCGGTGACGCGCCCCCGGCCCGAATGCGCACTCCCGGGGGGCCGGGGGCGTTGTCGCGTCGCCACGGTGCGGCGGGCACCGCATCAAAATCGCGGTCGCGATGAACAGTTTCCGAAGATGATCGTTGCAAGCAAACGGGCACGAAATGAAATGCTCGTCGGCCCAGAACGGAGGTCATGATGAAGGTGCTTATTTTTGCGGCCGCGCTCTCGTTGAGCGGCGCCGCCCTAGCGCAGGACGCGCAGCAGGGCACGGAGAATTATCCCGTCTGCTCGCGCACCGTTACCGACAAATGCGTGAATCCGTCCCAGTCGGGGGAAGGGGGAAGGCATTACGGAGCCGCGCGCGGCAAGGGATGGCATAAGGAGAATGGGACGCATCGCCGCGGACACCACCACAAGGCGACGCACAGGAAAACGGCCCACAAGACGACGACAACGACCACCACGACGTCCACACCGGCCAATCCACAATAAGGGCGGCGTAGCGAGGCGGGGCGCAATAGGGGAAGGGGAGGAGCAGGCCCGGCCGGCCGATCCGCTCAACCCCCGGCGCGCAACAGGGTGAGCTTCGCCTTGCCGTGGATTCTTTCCGTGGCAAGGGTGAAGCCGCTCGCGCCCACATTCTCGCGCTGTCCCGTCTCCACGCTAACCCACGCGCCCGGCGCCACCCAGCCGAGCCGTGCCAGCCTCTCCAGCAGGGCGCCGCCGCCGCCGCTGTCATAGGGCGGATCGAGCAGCAGGAGGTCGCACGGCGTTCTGGCCGGGCCGAGCGTCGCCACCGGCTGCGCCAGGATCGAGGCGTCGGCTCCCAATGCCGCGACATTGGCCTTCAGCGCGTCGAGCGCCACGCGATCCTGCTCGACGAAGACGCAATGCGCGGCGCCACGCGACAGCGCCTCCAGGCCGAGCGCGCCGGTGCCCGCGAAGAGATCGGCGACGCGCAGCCCCTCGAAGCTGCCGAGCCGGCTGGCGAGCATGGAGAAGAGCGCCTCGCGCACCCGGTCCGCCGTCGGCCGGGTGGCGAGGCTCGGGGGCGCGGCCAGCCGACGCCCGCGCCACGCGCCCGCGATTATGCGCATGGTCCGCACGGATTGCTCATCGCCGGCTCATCCCAGCGTCTTGCGGAACGCGACCAGCTCGTGCTGGAGCACCTCCTCGACCGCGCCCGGCGGCATGTCGCCCAGCTCGAACGGGCCGTAAGCGGTGCGGATCAAGCGGCTGACCTTCAGCCCCAGATGCTCGAGCACGCGGCGCACCTCGCGATTCTTGCCCTCAGTGAGCTTCATCTCGATCCAGGCGTTGCGCCCGGTGCGCCGTTCGAGATTGGCGTCGATCGATCCGTAGCGCACGCCCTCTATCTCGATCCCGTCGATCAGGTCCTCGAGCTGCGCCTGGCTGATGTCGCCGAAGGCGCGCGCGCGATAGGTGCGGGTGATGCCCGTCGCCGGAAGCTCGAGCTGGCGCTTGAGCCCGCCGTCGGTGGTGAGCAGCAGCAGCCCCTCGGTCGAAAGGTCGAGCCGGCCGACGGGCATCACGCGCGGCAGATCGCGGGGCAGCCGGTCGTAGATGGTCGGCCGTCCCCTGGGATCGCGCTCGGTCGTCAGCAGGCCGGACGGCTTGTGATAGCGGAAGAGCAGCGTGGGCGGGGCAGCCTTCACCGGCTTGCCGTCGACGGTGACGGCGTGGAGCGACGTAACGATCGTCGCGGGCGTCTCCAGCGGCACGCCGTCGATGGCGATCCGCCGGTCGGCGATCATCCGCTCGATCTCGCGGCGCGAGGCGATGCCCGCGCGCGCCAGCAATTTGGCGATGCGCTGCGGCTCGCGCCCGCGCGCGGTGAGCGGTCGATCGGGCTCGCGGCGCGGGGCCGACGGCTTGGGTGTGCGGGGAGGACGCATGGCGCGCCTCTTACACGAAATCGCCCGCCGCCCCAGCAAAAGCTTGCGCCGGCCCTCCCGTCATGCCGGCCCGGCGCCGATCGGGCTGCGCGGCGTCGGCAACGGCTCGATATCCGGCGAGCCGGGCGGTTCGAGGGCGCCTTCCCATTTCGCCACCAGCACGCTGGCCACCGCATTGCCCACAACGTTGGTCGCCGATCGGCCCATGTCGAGGAAATGGTCCACCGCGAGGATCAGCAGCAGCCCCGCCTCGGGTATCCTGAAAAAGGAAAGCGTGGAGGCGATCACGACCAGGCTGGCGCGCGGCACGCCGGCCACCCCCTTCGACGTCACCATCAGCAGCAGCAGCATCGTCACCTGCTGGCCCGGCGACAGGTGGATGCCATAGGCCTGCGCGATGAACATCGTCGCGAAGGTGCAATACATCATCGTCCCGTCGAGATTGAACGAATAGCCGAGCGGCAGGACGAAGCTGGATATGCGGCCGGGCACGCCGAAACGGTCCAGCGCCTCCAGCGTGCGCGGGAAGGCGGCTTCCGACGAGGCGGTCGAGAAAGCGAGCAGGATCGGATCGCGGATATAGCGCGCGAGCATCCGCGCCCGCCCGCCGGCGATCAGGACGGCGATGAGCAGCAGCAGCGACCACAGCAGGATCAGGCCGACATAGAAGCCCCCCATGAAATAGCCGAAGGTGACGAGGATGCCCGCGCCCTCGCGCGCGATCGCGCCCGTCACCGCCGCGAACACCGCGAAGGGGGCGAAGCGCATCACATAATCGGTGATCTGGAGCATGATCGCCGCCAGCGCCTCCACCGCGCGGACGGCGGGCGCGGCCTTCTCGCCGACGGCGGTGATCGCGACGCCGACGAAGATCGAGAAGATGACGATCTGGAGGATCTCGTTGTTCGCCATCGCCTCGAAGATCGAGCGGGGCACCAGATGCGTCACGAAATCCTTGAGCGAGAAGCCGGTCTGCGCGATCCCGCTATCCGCGCTCGCCGGCGGCAGGGCGAGCGCGAGCCCGCTGCCCGGCTGGAGCAGGTTGACGAGGAGAAGGCCGAGCGTCAGCGAGATCAGGCTGGCGGTCATGAACCAGGCGATCGTGCGGAAGCCGATCCGGCCCAGCGCCGTCGTGTCGCCCATATGCGCGATTCCCGCCACCAGCGTGGAAAAGACCAGCGGGGCGATGATCATCTTGATGAGGCGCAGGAAGAGATCGGTCAGGATCGACAGATAGCCGCTGATCGCCGCGATCCGCGCCGGATCGCTGATCGTGGCATGGAGGACGAGGCCGAGCACGATGCCCACCGCCATCGCCAGCAGAATGAACAGGGTGAGGCGTCTCGCCAAATGGCGTCTCCCGTGATGATGGCGGCGGTGACGCCAAAAAAACGCTAGGTCGGCGGAACGGGGCGTCCGGTCAAGTATTGGCGGCGGCGACGGATGGACCGATCGGGCGTCACCCTATATGGGCGCGTGGAGCGGTGCAGAGTGAGCGTATATGTTGTTCAGCAGGCGACGGCACACGATCAAGCGTATCCTGATCGTCGAGGATGAACCTCTCGTCGCCTTCGATGACGAGCATTTCCTGCGCGACCGGGGATTCGAGGTCGTGGCGACGGTTGATCGGGCGGAAGCCGCCGTCGAGGTGATCGCGAAGACCGCGCTGGACCTCGTCCTCGCCGACGTCCGGCTTTCCGGGGGCGACGGGGGCCTGGAGGTGGCCCGCGCCGCGCGCAGGAAGGGCGTGCCGGTGCTGTTCGCGACGGCGGCGTGCCCGCCCGACGCGTCGACACTGGCGGTCGGCTGCCTCACCAAGCCCTATTCGCAACGCGCGCTGCGCGACGCGATCACCGCCGTCGAGGCGAAGCTGACCGGCCTTCCCGTGCGGCGGGTGCCGCCGGGCCTGACGCTCTACGACCTGGAACAGCCCGAAGCGCAGCCGTGAAGGGAGGCGCGCCGCCGTCCCCCTTCCCACCGGCGCAGGGCACGTTATGGTCCGTCGCCATGAACACCGCATCGGGGGCCGCCCCTGCCGTCCCGGAAACGTCCGACCATGAGACGCCCGACAGCCCCGCCGCCGGGATGCGCCGCTATTTCGAGCCCGCGCCGCTGGCCGCGCTGTTCCTCGGCATCTCGTCGGGCTTTCCCTATGCGATGATCGGCGCGACGCTCTCGACCCGGCTGGCGCAGGACGGGATCGACAAGCAGAGCGTCACGGCGTTCAGCCTCGCCTTCCTCGTCTACAATCTCAAATTCCTCTGGGCGTGGGTGGTCGACGGGGTGCGGCTGCCCCTGATCGGCCGGCTCGGCCAGCGCGTTTCCTGGCTGCTGCTGGCGGGGCTTCTCGTGATGGCGGCGGTGGTGAACCTCGCGCTGGTCGATCCGCGCGCCAGCCTGCTCGCCACCGCGCAGGCGGCCATCCTCGTCGGCGTGGCGGGCGCCACCTTCGATATCGTCATCGACGCCTATCGCATCGAGCTTCTGAAGCCCAGCCAGCTCGGCGCCGGCTCGGGCATGTCGCAATATGGATGGCGGATCGGATCGGTGGCGGCGGGCGCGCTGGCGCTGGTGGTCGCGGGGCGCATCGGCTGGCAGGCGGGTTATCTGTCCTGCGCCGCCTTCGCGCTGCCCGCGATGCTGACCGGGCTGGTGATGGGCGAGCCCGCCCGCCATCGCGAGCCTAACGCGCGGCGCGGCATGGCGGAGGTGATGGAATCGATCACCGGGCCGCTCGCCCAGTTCTTCCGGCGCGAGGGGGCGTGGCTGGTGCTGCTTTTCATCCTCGTCCACAAGGTGGGCGATACGCTGGCCAACCTCACCTTCCGGCTGCTGTTCAACGATCTCGGCTTCACCAATGACGAGATCGCGATCTACGATGTCGGCTTCGGCTTCTGGGCCTATCTGGCGGGGATATTCGTCGGCGGCCTGCTTTATTCGCGCATGGGGCTGAAACGATCGGTGCTGCTTGCGCTCGTGCTGATGGGGGTTTCGAACCTAAGCTTCTCGGGGCTCGCCCTGCTGGGGCACGACAATCTCGCCATGGCGGGCGCGATCGGCTTCGAGAATGTCGCCAGCGGGATCGGGGGCGTCGTCGTCGTCGCCTATTTCTCCGCGCTGTGCGACCTGCGCTTCACCGCCTCGCAATATGCCCTGATCTCGGCGGCGGCGAGCGTCGTCGGGCGTCTCGTCTCGGGTGCCAGCGCCGGCGCGATGATCGAGGCGGTGGGCTATGTCGATTTCTACCTGCTCACCACCGTCGCCGCCCTGCCGGGCATCCTGCTGTTCTGGCTGATGACAAGGTCCGGCCTGATCGATCGATCGATCGGCGACGCGGGCACCAGGAGCAACGGGGACGAGGCGTCATAGAGGCGCGCGGTTGCGTGAACTACCAGATGATATAAATGCGTGCTGGTGTCGCGCGGCATGGCATTTCGGGCTGTCAGGTCATATTGATCCGCCGGACGGGCCCGGCGGGGCTTCGGGGCGTGAGCGGCAAGGATGGATGCATGGGTCTGGAAGTAGGGGCGGGTCAGGATGGCGACAGGTCGGCCGCGATATTGCTGCTGGTCGAGCTGCTCAAATTCGCCAGTCTCATCAACCGGCCGATGCTCGACGGAGTGGCGTCTCCGGAGGGGTTGAGCCTGAACGAGCTGCGCGTGCTGATGAGCCTGGGCGGTGAGGGCGAGGCGGCGGGCCATGCGCTGGCGGAGCTGATGGGGATGCCGCCGATGAACGTCAGCCGGGCCTTCGCCGCGCTCCACGAACGCGGCTGGATCGAGCAGGGGCGTGATGCCGCGAACCGGCGGCGCAAGCCTTTCCGCCTGAGCGAGGCGGGCTGGACCGCCTATCGCGCGATGACGCCCGAGGTGGAGGCGGTTGCCGGTTTCGTGCTGGGCACATTGAGCGCGGCCGAGCGGCGCAGCCTCGCGCGCATCGTCGACAAGCTCGTCCGCCAGACGGCGAAATGGCGCCCGGCCGAGGCTTAACCGAGCCTTGAACATAATTTAATCGGTGCTAGCATTTGCCGCCGAGGGCCTGGCCATTCTCTTTTCATTGTACCGGGATTCGCAAAATTTCAACAAGTAGTCCGTGCATTTGATAGCAGGCGGCGATTTGCCGTGGGGCCCGTCGCGATTGGACTTAGGAAAAATGTCTGCATCCGGCGCCAAGTTGTACATGTTCCGGAACTTATGGCTGATGGCCATTTTCTTCGCCATCGCCGCGCTTCATGTCGGTGCTTGGTCGGTGCATCCCCCCGATGTTGATTCGATCAATTTCACGGCGGCGCTCGATCATTTTGATCTCAGTAACGATGCCCCTCATCCGCCCGGCTACCCCCTGTATGTAGGCCTGGGCCGTGTGGCGCAGCATATTGTGGGGGCAAATCACGCCTATCAGCTCGTCAATTTGGCGATGCTGCTCGGCGCCAGCATCCTTCTCATCTTCATCGGATCGCAGTTCGGATCACGTCATGTCGGCGTCATCGCCGGCATTGTATTTGCGGCGCATCCGCTGATCTGGGCCGCGACGGTGGTGCCGGAATGCTATGTGAGCGACGCATTTGGCGGCACCGCACTGGTAGCTTGTGGCCTGAAGGTCGGGCGAAGGCCGGTTCGGGGCCTTATGCTGTTCATCGCGATCGAATTCATGATCGGTATGATGCGACCGACGAGCTGCGTGCTCCTCCTCCCCGCCGGCCTCACCGCAATATGGCTGTCTGCCCGGGCAGGTGAACATTGGGGGCGCTGGATTGCGATCGCTATCATTGGCGCTGCGACGGCTGCGATCGCCGCTTATCTTTCGACCGCGATGCTTGCCGGTGGGTTCGATGTCTACAGCGCGCAGGCCGATCGCGTCATGGGTGCCGCTTTCAAGTCCAGCTCGGTGCTGGCCGGTGCGCCCGTGCAAGTCCATGTGGCGATGGTGCTACGGCTCGTCGCGTGGTTCGCCCTATGGTGCGCGCCGCTCCTGCTGGCGTTGGCCGCTTGTTTCATGCTTGGGCGGATCGATGGCTGGCTGCGGATAGGTTTGCTGATCATTGCGTGGATCGTGCCTGCACTGGGCTTCTATGCGCTCATCTATTACCTCAAGCCGGCCTATCAGATCATCTTCCAGCCGCCCCTCTGCCTCGGCCTGGGATGGGCAATGGTCAGGATCGGTGGTGACAGGATGACGCGAATAACCGTCGTCATGGCCGCATTGCTGGTCGCGCAGCTCAGCTTCTTCTGGTTCGGCAGCAAGCGGCTGCCGCAGCAATTATATCACCTCACACACAGGTCCTTCGAGAGCAGGGATGCTGCGTGGAGTCGCCTGGAACCGATTGTCGCCAGGGTGCCCGCCGATCAGTTGGTGCTATATCGCGATCAGCCCGACGTGCCTGTCCAGGCGCTCCGATTGATGAGATCGGACGGCTTCTTTGCCGCGCAGGACGTTGATGGCCACATCACGTTCAACGACAACGGCAAATGGCTGCACGCGACACAGGAAAACCTCAGCCGGTACAAATCGACGTTGATCGTCACGAGCAAGGACGGTGGGGGCGCTGACACAATGCTGGCAGGTCCGCCGCTCAGCCTCGCAAAGAAGGATTCCAGTGCGGCACCGAGCGATATCGGCGCGGCGCGTGTCGTCAGGTCCTCGCCGCGAGTACGATGAGCCCGCGGCAAGCGGCGATGATGGGGCTGCGGGTCGGGCAGTGCGCGGCCGAGACCACCGGATTGTCATTCATGTTGTCCCGTCGGGTCAGCACGAAGATTTCCGTTGAGCCGGGCCAGCGGCAGGCACGGCAGCAATACTGATTTCCCAAGACGCGAGACAGGCGGCGGCGACCTCGATCACCTTCTTCGTCTCCGCCACGTCGCGCACGGCGATCGTCTCCACGCCGGCCTCCTTCGCCGGATAATCGTTGCCGCCGGGATAGACCGCGTCGCCGACGAACAGCATCTCCGCGAAGCCGATGCGGAGATGGTCAGCCAGCTTGCGCAGGCCATAGCCCTTGTCCACGCCCGCGCGGGTGATGTCGATCGATGTCGATCCCCCGATATTCACCGAAAGGTCGGGCAGCGTCTCGCGCAGCGCCGCCTGCAGCCGCTTGCGCTTGGCGAAATCGGGGTCCCATGCCTTCTTCGCGTCGAGCGGGGCCTGCTGGCCGAGGCCGGAGAAGGTGATCTGGCTCCCCCTGTCCTCGATCTGCTCGCCCCAGGTGCGTTCGTGCCCCAGGCCCGTGTCGCCGACGGCGCGATCGAGCGCGGACAGGATGCGCGCGCGCTCGTCCTTGTCGAAATCCTCCGCATAGACGGCGCGCCAGCCACCGCCAGGGGTGAAGCTGTAGAGCTTCGCCCCCGTCGTCGGCTGGATATAAAGGCGCTCCAGATCGGCGTCGGCCGGCAGGCGGGCGACGACCTGCTTCTCGAACTGCGGCCAGTCGCCCCCCGATATCACCGCGACCATCGTTGCCTTGGTCAGCCGGGCGAGCAGCGCTCCCATCTCGGCGTCGATCGGCTGCTTGCTTTCCGCCAGCGTGCCGTCGAGGTCGAACGCGATCAGCCGCTTCATGCCTGTCCTCCTTCCTTTGCGAGGCGCGGCAGGATGATCGCCGCGATCGCCTGCGCCACGCCGTCGTCGTCATTGCTCGCGGTGACGAAGCCGGCGCGCTCGCGTACCCCGGCCGGAGCCTGTCCCATCGCGATCGACAGGCCGGCGCGCGCGAACATCGGCAGGTCGTTCGGCATATCGCCGATCACCGCCACCGCGCCGGGATCGACGCCGATCGCCTGCGCCAGCGCGGCGAGGCCATCGCCCTTGTTCGCGCGGGGATGGGTGATGTCGAGATAATAGGTCTGCGACTGGGCGATCGTCGCGCGCGTGCCGAACGCCCCGCGCGCATCGGCGAGGAGTTTCGCGAGCGCGGAAGAATCGTCGCTCACCCAGGTCAGCTTGTCGACCCGGCCGAGGAGGCCGTCGAAATCGGCGCGGACCACGGGCTCGCTGTCCGACGCGATCCGTTCGTGCGCGACATGGGGATTGCCGGGATCGCGCACATACCATTTGCCGTCGGCGAAGAGCCACGGCGTCGCGCCCGAGCCATCCGCCAGCGCGAAGATGCCGCGCACCACCTCCTCGTCGACCAGATGGCGGGCGAGGATGGTGCCGTCGGGGCGGAACAGGGTGCCCCCGTTGAACGCGGCCATCGGCTGCGCGATGTCCAGCGTCCCGGCGAGCCGGAACATGCCCGACGGCGGCCGCGCGCTGATGAGGGTGAAGGGCAGGCCGGCCTCCTCCAGCTTTCGCACGGCGGCGATGGTGGCGGGGGAAAGCTGCTTGCGGCTGTCGACCAGCGTGCCGTCGACATCGCAGACCAGCAAGGCGAGGGGGGCCGTCATCCGCCGATCCGGTGCCAGCTTCGTCCGTCGCGCGCGATCAGCGCGTCGGCGGCGGCGGGTCCGTCGCTTCCGGCGGGATAGTCCTCCGGCGGGTTCGCGCCGTCCGCCCAGGCGTCGAGGAAGGGCTGCACCGCCGCCCATCCGCTCTCGATCATGTCGGCGCGCTGGAACAGGGTCTGGTCCCCCGCCAGCATGTCGTAGAGCAGGGTCTCGTAGCCGGTGCGGCCGCCGATATGGAAGTGGTCGGCATAACGGAAATCCATGCTGACGGGCACGGTATCGACGATCGGCCCCGGCCGCTTCGCGAGGAAATCGAAGCTCAGCCCCTCGTCGGGCTGGATCTGGAGGATGAGGCGGTTGGGCCGCAGGCGCGACACGTCGGTATCGCGAAACAGCGCGAAAGGGACCGGCTTGAACTGCACGACGATCTCGGTGTCGCGCGCGGCCAGCGCCTTGCCGGTGCGCAGGTAGAAGGGCACGCCCGCCCAGCGCCAGCTATCGACATACAGCTTCATCGCCACATAGGTTTCGGTAGTGCCGTGCGGATCGACATCCCCGGCCTGCGCATAGGCCGTCACCTCCCTGTCGCCGATCCGCCCCGCGCCGTAGCGGCCGCGCACGGCTTCGTGCCTCGCCTCCTCGGGCGTCGCCTTGTGGATCGCGCCCAGCACCTTCGCCTTCTCGTTGCGCACCGCCTCCGCGTCGAAGCTGTTGGGCGGCTCCATCCCCACCATCGCGAGCAACTGGAAAAGATGGTTGGGCACCATGTCGCGCGTCGCGCCGGTCTTGTCGTAGAAGGCACCGCGGCTGCCGACGTCGACCGTCTCGGCCGCGGTGATCTGGACATGATCGACGTGCCGGCTGTTCCAGATCGCCTCGAGGAAGGCGTTGGCGAAGCGCGCCACCATGATGTTCTGGACGGTTTCCTTGCCCAGGAAATGGTCGATCCGGTAAATCTGCGCCTCGTCCGCGACGGCCAGTATCCGCCGGTTGAGCGCGCGCGCGGAGGCGAGGTCGTGGCCGAAGGGCTTTTCGATCAGCACCCGGCGAAAGCCGCCTTCCCGTTCCTCCAGCAGACCGGCCTTGCCCAGATGCTCGACGATGCCGCCGAAAAATTCGGGCGCGGTGGCGAGATAGAAGGCGGCGTTGCCGTCGCCGAGCTTCGCCTTCAGCCGCGCGAACACCTCGTCATGCGTGAAGTCGCCGGGCAGATAGGATATCCGCTCGCGCAGCTTCGTCCATGCGGCATTGTCCGTGTCCACGAACGCATCGAGCTGGTCGCGCAGCATCGCGTCGTCCCCCTCGCGCGCGCCGATGCCGATGATCGGCAGCTCGCCGAGCAGCCCGTCGGCGGCGAGATTGACCAGCGCGGGGACCAGCAGGCGGCGGGTAAGATCGCCCGTCGCGCCGAAGATCACCAGCGTCGCGGCCGGGGCAGGGCGCGCACGCGGCGTCTCGCTCATTGCGGGACTTCGACGTGGCCGCCGAAGCCGAAGCGCATCGCCGACAGCAGCTTGTCCCCGAACGTGTGCTCGATGCGCGAGCGGTAGCGGGCGAAAAGCGCCGCGGAGAGGACGTTGGCGGGCACCGCCTCCTCCATCGCCGCCTCGATCGTCCAGTGCCCCTCGCCGCTGTCGGCGACATGGCCGCCATATTGGCCCAGCTCGTGATCGCGGGCCAGAGCGGCCGCGCTCAGGTCCAGCAGCCAGGAGGAGATGACGCTGCCGCGCCGCCACACCTCGGCGATGTCGGGCAGGTTGAGCGTGAAGCGCTCCTCCTCGGGCAATTGATCGGATGCCTTCGACTTCAATATGTCGAAGCCCTCGGCATAGGCCTGCATCAGGCCATATTCGATGCCGTTATGCACCATCTTGACGAAATGGCCGGCGCCGGCGGGGCCGGCATGGATATAGCCGCGCTCGGCCCGGTCGTCCGCGCCGTCACGTCCCTGGGTGCGCGCGATGGTGCCGAGGCCGGGCGCCAGCGCATCGAGGATCGGATCGATATGGTGCACCACGTCGACATCGCCGCCGATCATCATGCAATAGCCGCGCTCCAGCCCCCAGACGCCGCCCGAGGTGCCGACGTCGACATAGGCGATGCCCTTGTCGCGCAGCGTCCGGGCGCGGCGTATGTCGTCCTTGTAAAAGCTGTTGCCGCCGTCGATGATGATGTCGCCGGCCTTCGCCTGCCCGCCGAGCGTGGCGATCGTCTCCTCGGTGGGAGCGCCCGCCGGCAGCATCACCCAGAATATCGCCGGCTCCTCCAGACGCGCGCGCATCGCGTCGAGCGCGTCGACCCCGATCGCGCCGTCGTCCGCCAGCGCCTTCACCGCCGCCGCATCGCGATCGTAGACGACGGTTTCGTGCCCCTTGCCCATCAGGCGGCGCGCGATATTCCCCCCCATGCGGCCGAGGCCGATCACTCCGATGCGCATATATGTCTCCCGATCAGGACTGGATGGCGGCGGCGACGAGCCGTTCGAGCCGTTCGATATCGCCGGTCTTCAGGTGGACGCGCAGCACCCTGCGGCCGCGCCCCGCCAGCGTGTCGAGATCGCCCAGTGCCTGGGCGAGCTGGACGGTGCCGAAGCTCGCCTTGTGCCCCGGTATGGCGATGTCGTGATCGGCCGCCCGGGTAATTTCGAGGAATACGCCGCTGTTCGGCCCGCCCTTATAGGCCTGTCCCGTCGAATGGAGAAAACGCGGCCCGAAGCCCGCCACGGTCGCCACCGCGCGCGCGTCGCGCACGATCGTCCGCATCCGCGCGATTGCCGCCTCATGGGCCTCGTCGCGCTCTATGTAGGCGAGGAAGCCCAGATAGTCGCCCGGCCGCAGCGTCGCGAAATGCCGCCCGATCAGCAGGCCCGCATCCGCCAGCCGCGTATCGCCATCGCCCGCGCCGTAGACCGCGAGGCCGTCATCCTCGAACAGCGGCGTTTCCGGCTGGAGCTTGCCCGACGCTTCATAGGCATCGACCAGCTCGCGCGTCCTGACCTTGGCGTCCTCGACGTCGGGCTGGTCGAACGGGTCGATTCCGATCACGGCACCAGCGATCGCGGTCGCCACCTCCCAGCGGAAGAATTCCTGCCCGATCAGCTCCTTGCGCGCGAGGCGGATGCGCACCACCGGATGGCCCGCGGCGGCCAGAGCGTCGAGGGTCTTCTCCATCGCCGCGTCGTGTTCGGTGGACAGAGCGAGGTGGACGAACAGCCGGTCCGATCCATAATGGTCCGGCGTGCCGGGGGGCTCCAGGTCGACCGGGATGACGCCCTTGCCCTGCTTGCCGGTCGATTCGGCGAGCAGCTGCTCCAGCCATGCGCCGAACGGGCGCAGGTTCTCGCCGGTCAGGATCGTCAGCTTGTCACGGCCCGCATTCGCCGCCTCGCCGATGATCGCGCCCAGCCTCACGCCCGGATTGGCGGCGGGCGGCACGTCCGGCCCGCAGGCCCGCACCATCGGCGCGGTCGCCCGGAACAGGGCGGGCACGTCCACCCCCAGGATCGCGGCCGGCACCATCCCGAACACCGACAGCACCGAATAGCGCCCGCCGATCGCCGGATCGCCCGCGAAGACATGGGCGAAGCCGTCGGCCTTCGCGACCTTCTCCAGCGCCGAGCCGGGATCGGTGACGGCGATGAAATGCGATCCGTCCTTGCCCGCCAGATCGTAGAAATAGGTGCGCAGCAATTCGGGCTCCATCGTCGATCCCGACTTGCTCGACACCAGGAACAGCGTCCTCGCCGGATCGATCGCGGCGGCGACCGTCCCGATCTGTCCCGGATCGGTGGTGTCGAGCACATGAAGCGGCGGGTGGCCCGGCGCGGGGCCCAGTATCCGCCCGATCACCTCCGGCCCCAGGCTCGATCCGCCCATGCCGAGCAGGACGGCATCGCGATATTGCCGCGCCTCCTCGCCCAGGGCGGCGAGCGCGGCCATGTCGACCTGCCTGCCCTCGGCCGCCGCGATCCAGCCGAGCCATTCGCCCTCGTCCTTGCCGGTCCAGAGCGTCGCGTCGCCCCGCCAGAGCCGGCGGGACCAGCCCTGCGCGCGCGCCTGCTCAAGCCGCTCGTCGACGGCCTTGCGGAGGGCCTCGGGCAGGTCCTCCGTCATGCCGTTCAGCGAATCGCCCGCCAGAGCCGCGCGCTTGCCCGCCACCGCGCCCAGCAACGCATCGGCCGCGTCGGCGAACAGCACGACCCCGTCCTCGACGAGCTGCGCCGTCACGCGATCGAGGTCGATGCCCAGCGCCGCCGCCTCCGCCAGCAGCCTGCGCGCCTCTTCCGGATCGGCCGTCAGCGTCTCGGCGACGCGGCCATGGTCGCGGAAGGCATCCATCGTATTGAGCGGCATGGTGTTGACCGTATCGGGCCCGATCAGCGTCTCGACGTAGAGCACGTCGCTATAAGCGGGGTCCTTGGTGCCGGTGGACGCCCAGAGCAGCCGCTGGGGCATGGCGCCCTTCGCCGCCAGCGCCTTCCAGCGCGGGCTCCCGATCAGGTCCAGATAATGCTGGTAGGCCTGCCGCGCATTGGCGATCGCCACCTTGCCGCGCACCGCCTTCAGCGCGTCCGCCTGCGCGTCGCCCTGCGCCAGTCGCGCGTCGATCGCCTTGTCGATCATCGTATCGATGCGGCTGACGAAGAAGCTGGCGACGCTGGCCGAGCGCGCGATATCCTGCCCCTTGGCGACGCGCGCCTCGATCCCGGCAAGGAAGGCTTCGGCCACCGCCTTATAGGCGTCGAGGGCGAAGAGCAGGGTGACGTTGATGTTCAACCCCTCCTCGATCAGCGTGCGGATCGCGGGGACGCCGGCGGCGGTGCCCGGCACCTTGATCATCAGGTTCGGACGGTCCACCGCGCGCCACAGTCGCCGCGCCTCCGCAATCGTCGCATCGGTGTCGTGGGCGAGATAGGGCGATACCTCCAGGCTTACATAGCCGTCCCGCCCGTCCAGCCGGTCATAGACCGGCCGCAGATCGTCCGCCGCCGCGCGGATGTCGGCGATGGCGAGGCTTTCAAAGCATTCGGTGACCGTCGCGTCGGAATGGTCCGACACGAAGGCGGCGAGCCCCGCGTCATAGGCGTCGCCATGGCCGATCGCCTTCTCGAAGATCGAGGGGTTGGAGGTGACGCCGGTGAGCCCGTCCTCCTCGATCAGCCGGCGCAGCCCGCCCTCCTTCAGAAAGGTCCGGTCGACATAATCGAGCCATATCGCCTGTCCGGCGGCTTCGAGGTCCCTGAGCAGGTTGGTCATCCTTCCTCCTTCCCGATCATCGCGCGGGCGACGGCCACGACGTTGTCGACGGTGAAGCCGAATTTCTCCTGCAACGCCGCGAGCGGCGCGGATGCGCCGAAGCCGGACATGGTGATGGTGCGTCCCCGCGGCCCGACATAGCGGTCCCAGCCCATCGGTCCCGCCTGCTCGACCGCGATGCGCGCGTGGATGCCGGGGGGCAGGACGGCGTCGCGATAGGCGCTGCTCTGCTGCTCGAAACGCAGCCAGCTCGGCATCGAGACGACGCGTGTGTATATGCCTTCGGCCGCCAGCCGCTCGTGCGCCGCGACGACCAGATGCACCTCGCTGCCCGTGGCGATCAGGATCAGCGCGGGCGCCTGTCCGCCCCTGGGATCGGCGAGGACATAGGCGCCCTTCGCCAGCCCCTCGGCCGAAGCGTAATGGCTCCGGTCGATCGTCGGCAGCGCCTGCCGCGAGAGGATGAGGGCGGTCGGCCCCTCCGTGCGCGACAAGGCCTCTCGCCAGGCCACCGCCGCCTCGTTCGCGTCGCCCGGCCGGACCGTGTCGAGGTGCGGAATGGCGCGCAGCGCCGCCAGATGCTCGATCGGCTGATGGGTGGGGCCATCCTCGCCCACCCCGATCGAATCGTGGGTGAAGACGAACACCACCGGCAGGCCCATGAGCGCCGCCAGCCGGATTGGCGGGCGCATATAATCGGAAAACACCAGGAAGGTGGCGGTGAAGGGGCGCAGATAGCTGAGCGCCAGGCCGTTGGCGATCGTACCCATCGCATGCTCGCGCACGCCGAAATGCATGTTGCGCCCGCCCGGGCTGCCCGCCTCCAGCGAGCCGCCGTCGGCGAGCCCGGTCTTGGTGGACGGCGTGAGGTCCGCCGCCCCGCCGAGCAGCCAGGGGATATGGGGCGCCACCGCGTTCAGCGCCTTGCCCGCCGAATCGCGTGAGGCGAGGCCCTTGGCGTCGGCCGGAAAGACGGGAATGTCGCGATTCCAGCCGTCGGGCAGGTGGCCGGCGCGCATGGCGTCCAGTTCGGCGGCGAGATCGGGGTGCGCCTCGCGATAGCGCGCGAAGCATGCCTCCCATTGCTCGCGCAGCGGACGGCCGCGCGCGGCGATGGCATCGTGGAAATGCTTCGCCACCCCTTCCGGCACCAGGAACTGCGCATCGGGCGGCCAGCCATAAGCCAGCTTGGTCTCGCGCACCGCGTCCACGCCCAGGGGCTCGCCATGCGCCTTCTCGCTGTCGGCCTTCGGGCTGCCCCAGCCGATGACGCTGCGGACGAGGATCAGGGTGGGGACCTCGCGCTCCGCCCGGAACGCCTCGATCGCGCGGGCGATCGCCTCGGTGTCGTTGGCGTCGGCGACGTCGTGCGTCTGCCAGCCATAGGCCCGGAACCGCGCCGCGACATTCTCGCTGAATGCGAGGTCGGTATGGCCCTCGATGCTGATCCGGTTGCTGTCGTAGATCCAGCAGAGATTGGCCAGCCCCAGATGCCCCGCCAGCGACGCCACCTCGCTGGAGACGCCCTCCATCATGTCGCCGTCGCTGCACAAAGCATAGACGTCATGGTCGAACAGGGTCAGCCCGTCGCGGTTGAAGCGCGCCGCCAGCCAGCGCTCCGCGATCGCCATGCCCACCGAATTGCCGCAGCCCTGGCCGAGCGGACCGGTCGTCGTCTCGACCCCGGTGGTGTGGCGATATTCGGGATGGCCGGGCGTGCGCGAGCCGAGCTGGCGGAAGGCGCGGATATCGTCGAGGCTCACCGCCGGCCGTCCGGTGGGTTTCCCCTCCGCATCCACCTCGCGCACGCCCGCCAGATGGAGGAGCGCGTAGAGCAGCATCGAGGCATGGCCCGCCGACAGCACGAAGCGGTCGCGATTGGGCCAGTCCGGCACGTCGGGATCGGTGCGCAGGAAGCGCGACCAGAGCGTGTAGCCCACGGGCGCCATCGCCATCGGTGTGCCGGGATGGCCGGAATTGGCCTTTTGCACAGCATCCATGGCCAGCGTGCGGATCGTATCGATCGCAAGCCTTTCGGGCGAACCGTCCTCCGCGATGGAGGAGAGATCGGACTGAGCGTTGCTTCTGTTCATCGGGGCTCCCGCCGGATATGGGGCGCCCGCTTTCCGCCCCGGCGGGACGGATTGGGGGGCTTCCCGGCTGGCGTGGCAACGGGCGGGCCGCCGCCCGGGTTCCTGATCCCGGGATTAAAAGCGCATTGGATGCGCCGGTTTGCCGCCGGGACGTTCGAGGCGCGTCACCCGCTCGCCCTCAGCCAGATAGAGCGCGTCGATCTCGTCGAGGAACAGGCCGTGGCCGAGCACGCCGGGAATGGCCGAGATACGCACCGCCAGCGCGGCGGGATCGGCCATCGCGGGAAAGGCGCAGTCGAGCACCAGATTGCCCTGATCCGTATGATAAGGCGCGCCGTCGGCGCCGTGCCGCAACGCCACCGCGCCCCCGGCCGAGGCGAGCCTGTCGGCGACGAAGGCGCGGGCGAAGGGCAATATCTCGACCGGCAGCTTCGCCTTGCCGATCCTGACGACCTTCTTCGATCCGTCGGCGACGACGATCATGCGGAGGGAGGCGGTCGCCACGATCTTCTCGCGCAGCATCGCGCCGCCCGCGCCCTTGATTGCGCGCAACGCGTCGTCGATCTCGTCGACGCCGTCGATGGCGAGGTCGACATGGCGCACGTCGTCGAACGGGATCACCATGATCCCGGCGTCGCGTGCCATCGCCTCGCTGGCGCGCGACGTCGCGACCGCCTCTATCCGCAGGCCGTCCGCCACGCGCCGCGCGATCTCGCGGATCGCGAAGGCGGCGGTGGTGCCCGTGCCGAGGCCGACGAGCATCCCGTCCTCCACCTCACGCACGGCGGCGAGGGCGGCGGCGCGCTTTTCCCGGCGGCCTGCATCCCGGCTGGCGTCGCTCATAAGCAGGGGATAGCACGCCAGGCACCCGCGAGGCGATGGCCCCGTGATCGCGCGGGCGGGCAGGGGGCGGATCAGGACAGGATCAGGTCGCCATTGGGCCGGCGCGCCATCATCCTGCCGATCGCATCGAACAGGGCATCCATGGCCACCGGCTTCAGCAGCACCTCGTCCGCGCCGTTGCGCAGGCAATCTGCCCGCAGGTCGACGGCGGTGTCGGCGGTGACGACGATTACCGGCAGTTCGGATTTCTGGTCGGCGCGCGCCCTGATGTGGCGAATGGCGGTGAGCCCGTCCATGCCCGGCATCCGCAGGTCCATCAGGACGACGCTGTAATCGGATTCCTCGATCATCTTCAGGCCCGATTCGGCGTCCTCCGCCTCGGCCATGTCGACGCCGCCCACGCTCAGCATGTCCTTGACCACCCTCCGGTTCATCGGGTCGTCCTCAACGAACAGAACTTGCACGGGGCCACCTCATCTCGGCCGGAAAACACCGGCGCATCATGCATTGCGATGGTTAACAAAACACTCTTCACGCTGCCGGTTTGACATGGCCGGCGATGTTTTCCGAAGCCGACGGGGCTATATCGCCGTCGTTCGCGTGGAGAGCCCCGAGGCCGCGCAGCAGCGCCTCGCCCGACACCGGCTTCGCGATCACCTGATCGATCCCGCACGCCTTCAGGCGGGCAATATCCTCGGCATCGGGGGCGGTCCACAGGATGGCGACGCGGGCACCGGCCGCCGCCGCCTCGCCGGCCAGTTCGCGCAGGCGGGCAAGGCCGTTGGCGGTATCAGACTGGATGTTCCCGCCATCGATCAGGAGGATGTCGATCGTCCCGTCCCGCAGCGCGGCGGTGGCGGCGTCGCCGTTCGCCGCGATCCTGACCTCGGCGACCGCCGGCCCCAGCACCGCGCGCAGCACGCTCTGGCTGAGCAGGTTCGTCTCGGCCAGGAGCAGCACGCTTTCGGCGAGGCGCGATGCCCGGCCCTGTCCCCGCCGATCGCCCGCACGCTCTGCTCCCGCGACGCGCGCGAGGGGCAGATCGACGGTGAAGGCGGAACCGACGCCCATCTCGCTTTCCACCCCGATGTCTCCGCCCATCGCGTTGGCGAGGTTGCGGCATATAGACAGACCGAGGCCGGTTCCGCCGAACTGGCGCGTGGTGCCCCCGTCGAGCTGGTGGAACTTCTCGAATATGTCCCCGAATTTGTCGGCCGGGATGCCGATGCCGCTATCCTCGACACGGATGCGCAGGCGCTCGCCGCCGTGGGGGCCGGGGGACGTGGCGGTCGTCGCGCGCAGCATCACCGATCCCGCCGGGGTGAACTTGATCGCATTGGCCATCAGGTTGAAGAGGATCTGGCGCAGCCGCGTCTCGTCCTCGCAGATCCTCTCCGGGCAATCGGCGATGTCCAGCCCGATCTCCAGCCCCTTGGCGGTAGCCTGGCCGCGCCAGAACTCCACCGTTTCGCGCAGCACCCGGCGCAGGTCCATCTCGGCCGGGTTCACGACGAGATTGCCGGTCTCCATCTTCGCGAGGTCGAGTATGTCGTCCACCAGCGCGCGCATCGTCTCGCCCGCGCCGTGGACGAGCTGGACCTTTTCACGCAGCGGCGGCGCCACGCTGCGATCGGCCAGGATCACCTGCGTCATGCCGAGGATGCCGTTCAGCGGCGTGCGTATCTCGTGGCTGGTGGTGGCGAGGAACTGGGTCTTGGCGAGCAGCGCCTTCTCCAGCGCCTCGTTGGCCAGGGTGAGATTGTCGTTGGCGGCGCGGATCGTGTTGCGGCTCCGGCGGACCGAGCGGATATTGACGGTCAGCAGCGACACCACGACGAAGGCGATGGTCAGCAGGCTGGCGAAGATGATCAGGTTCGTCCGCGCCTCGGTGCGCGACAGCTTCACGTCGCGTTCGAGCTGGCCGGCCTTCAGCTTGGCGATCTTGAGATCCTGATTGGCGAAATCGAAGCGCGCCGCCATCAGGGCGGCGTTGGTCGAAGCCACGACATTGCGGGATTCGTTGTCCAGCCGCTTGAACGCTTCGAGATGCTCCAGGGCATGGCGGTCGTCGCCCACCGCCTTGTAAGCCTGGTAGGCGGTGTCGTGGACATTGCGGAAGGGCATTGTCGTCGTCGCGAGATCTACACCTGCAAAGGCCCGGGTCAGAAGGCGGACGGCTTCATGGGGGCGGCCCTGCTTCAGCTCCAGCTGGGCCGCGATGCCGAGCAATATGGGACGCCAGCCGGCCGCCTCATCGCGGTCGGCGATTTTCAATCCAAGGATGATATTCCGTTTTGCGTCGGCGAATTGGTTGTCGAGAAGGTTGGTCCAGGCGATGTTGCCCAAGATACGCGCTTCCAGAAGAGGACTCTGGAGTTTTCTGGCGGCTAGTAATGCCAGATTATATTCCGCTTCCGCTTCGCGAAAGCGCCCCAGATCGCGAAGGGCATTGGCGCTGTTGTTGTGGCTTGAAAGCGAAAGGGCGGAATCGTTCGGATAGATTTCCGCGGATTGGG
>Ga0182749_1000258_pt1 | contig 53769 bp, 48 predicted proteins | sample eDN3rd37CKraftMG_FD_128875 | JGI IMG/M metagenome (GOLD analysis project Ga0182749, IMG submission 128875) | Enriched Miracle-Growth compost microbial communities from Emeryville, California, USA - eDNA 3rd pass 37_C Kraft MG (version 2) (version 2) ...
GAGACCGAGGCCCCGGACCGGTTGACGGGCGGATGGACCCACGGGTCGTCGACCGAGCGGAGCGAGCGGAGACGGGTCGAGCGGAGCGCGAAGCGCGCAGTCGAGACCGAGGCCCCGGACCGGGCGAAGGGATCAGGCCCAGTCGATCTCGGGGGAGGGGTAGAAGCCGATGCCCGCCTCCCGCCACAGCGGGGCCAGGCGCCCCACGCGGGCGCGGAACGACTCCCACGTGCGCTCGGCCGTGCCGGCCGGGCGCGACCACGCGGCCTCCGCGGCGGAGCACACGCGCGGGAACATGAGCGGGTCGATCGCGGCCAGATCGCGCACGGTCTCGGTCCACAGCGGCGCCGGCGGCACGGCGGGGGAGATCGGCCACCTGTCCGTCGACCCCCGGGGGCGCGCGTGCCCGCGCGGGCAGCGCGGCTGCATCGAGACGCTCGCGGCCGGGTGGGCGATCGCCGAGCGCTGGGGGCGCGCGAGTGCGCACCCCGCCCGCGAGGTCTTCGCCGCGGTGGGCGATCCGCGCGCCGCCGCGATCCGCGACGACGTGGTGCGGGGCGTCGCTGCGGCCGTGCGCGCGCTGGCGCTCGCCGTGGATCCGGTCGCCGTGGTGCTCGGCGGCGGGGTGTCGCGCGTGGGGGAGCCGCTGCTCGACGCCGTCCGGGCCGAGCTGCGCACGAGCGCCGTCGCGTCGCCCTTCCTCTCCTCGCTGCGCCTCGAGGACCGCATCGAGCGGCTCCCGCCCGGCGCGCGCCCGGGCGCCCTCGGCGCCGCCCTCCTCGCCGACTGACCCCGGGATTGAACGGCACGCTCGTCGACCGGAGGCGCGGAGCGGATGCTTCAACCCTTGATCTCGACTCGCTGCGCTCGCTCGATCCGTCTCCGCTCGCTTCGCTCGGTCGACGAGCCGTGGCCCCCGTTCGTCGACCGGAGGCGCGGAGCGCCGGAGCGGAGACGGGTCGAGCGGAGCGCCGCAGGCGCGGAGTCGAGACCGGATGCTTCAACCCTTGATCTCGACTCGCTGCGCTCGCTCGATCCGTCTCCGCTCGCTTCGCTCGGTCGACGAGCCGGGGGGTTCAGTCGTCGGACCGAAGGCTCAGTGGACGGATCGCGGCCCTCGGTGCGGTCACATCCGCCTCAGCGGTTCACATCCGCCTCACCGATCCGACGACCGGCACCACCCCTCCGACGACCTGCGCGCCCCCACCGCTCGTCGACCGGAGCGGCGCAGCCGCGGAGCGGAGACGGGTCGAGCGGAGCCGCGCAGCGGCGGAGTCGAGACCTCAGGCGTTGAACCCTTGATCTCCGAGCCGGGGCCGCGACGCGGGTCAGCGGGGGAAGACCTTGCCGGGGTTGAGGATGCCCTGGGGGTCGAAGACGCGCGTGATCTGGCGCTGCAGCTCCCACTGATCGTCGCCGAGCTCCATCGCGAGCCACCGCGACTTCAGCACGCCGATGCCGTGCTCGCCCGTGAGGGTGCCGCCGAGGCGGATCGCGGCGCGGAAGAGGTCGTCGGCCGCGTCCCACACGACGGCGGGGACCTCGTCGCCGGTGTAGACGAAGTTGGGGTGGAGGTTGCCGTCGCCCGCGTGCGCGACGGTCGGGATCGCGACGCCGTACTCGCGCTCGATCCGCGCGATCTCGTCGAACATCTCCGGCATCCGGCTGCGCGGCACCGACACGTCCTCGACGAGCACCGTGCCCGTGGCCTGCAGCGACGGCAGCAGCGCGCGCCGGACCGCGAACAGCCGCTCGCCCTCCGCGCGATCGTGCGAGACCGCGACCGAGGCGCCGACGCCCGACAGCACGGCGGCGATCGCCTCGGCCTCCTCGCGCGCGACGGGGCCGTCGGTCTGCACCGTCAGCTGCGACGCCCCCGCCAGGGGCGCGGGCAGGCCGAGGTGGCGGTGGATGGCGTCGAGCGACGCGGCATCGAGCAGCTCCATGATCGACGGCTGCAGGCCCGCCGCCGTGACGGCCGCGGAACCGGCCGCGGCGGCGCGCACCGACGGGAACGTCGCGACCACGGTGCACACGTCGCCCGGCACGAGGCGGCGCAGCTTGAGCGTGGCGCCCACGATGACCCCGAGCGTGCCCTCGGAGCCGATCATCAGCGCCGTGAGGTCGAGCCCGGTCACGCCCTTCACGCTGCGGTGGCCCATGCGCACGAGCCGCCCGTTGGCGAGCACCACGTCGAGTCCGAGCACCGCGTCGCGCACCACGCCGTACTTGGCGCACAGCAGCCCGCCCGCGCCCGTGGCGATGTTGCCGCCGACGGTCGCGATGTCGCGGCTGGCGGGATCCGGCGCCCACCACAGGCCGTGCGCGGCGAGCTGCGCGTTGAGCTCGGCGTTGAGGATGCCGGGCTCCACGACGGCGAGCAGGTCGTCGGGCCGCACCTCGAGGATGCGGGTCATGCGCCGCACCGAGAGCGCGATCTCGCCCGCCCCCGCGTTCGCGCCGCCGGCGAGGCCGGTGCGCGCGCCCTGCGTCACCACGGGGGTGCCCGTCGCGGAGGCGATGCGCAGGGTCTCCTGCACGTCGGCCACCGACTCCGCGTGCACGATCGCGAGGGGACGGCCGGCCGCCACGTGGCCGGAGCGATCGGCGCGCGCGGCGTCGAGGGCTCCCCCGGTCGTGTCGACCCGCTCGCCGAGCGCGGCGCGGAGCCGGGCGAGGACGTCGCTCAAGCCAGCGCCCGCCGGCCGTGCAGCACGCCGATCGCGACGGCGACGACGCCGAACAGGAGGCCGGCCCAGCCGAAGCCGAGATCCCACAGCGCCATCGTGGCCGAGGCGAACACCAGCAGCTCCACGAGCGCGCGCACGAACGGGTGCACCGCGAACACGGCCTTCGGCGAGACGAACAGCGCCCACGCGAGGGCCGCGAGGGCCGGCGCCAGCAGGCCGAAGAGGATGTTCCACGCGAACGGCCACGCGACGAAGCCCCACACCATCAGGATCGCGAGGGCCGCCAGCTCCGACAGGAGGCGCAGCACGTCGAGCGCGGTGACGCGGGCGCGTTCGGGTGACGACATGACCTCCAGTCTAGGCGCGGCCCGCGGGGTCCCCGGCGGGCGGTGACACCCAGTGTTCACCGCCCGGACACGCGATCCACCCTGCCGCGTCCCGGACGGGCTACCGCCGGTTCCTACGTTCGCCGTGTCCCCTGACACACCCCATCGCCGGGCCGGCGCGCACCGCGCTGCCCGCAGAAAGGCCGCAGCCATGCGTCTTCGTCACCCCCGCCTCGCGACCGCCTTCGCGGGCGTCGCGCTGATCGCCGCCCTCGCCGGCTGCTCGAGCAGCACCGCCGCGGAGCAGTCCCCCGACGGCGCCGCGGACGCCGTCGCGGACGCCGTCGCCGAAGGCACGTTCGCCAAGGACGAGAGCACCATCGTCTTCGCGACGCTGCCCGACCACGAGGGCGCCGATCAGGACGCCGAGCCGATCGCCGAGTGGATCGGCGCGATCACCGGCAAGGAGGTCGAGTTCTTCCCGGCCACGGACTACACCGCCGTCGTGCAGGGCCTGGCCTCGGGGCAGATCGACGTCGCGCAGATCTCGGCGTTCACCTACTACCAGGCGCAGGCGGCCGGTGCGCAGATCGAGCCGATCGGCGCCCAGATCACCGAGGAGGGCGCGGCCGCGGGCTACTACTCCGTGGCGATCGCCAACCCCGCGTGGGACGGCTCCACGATCGAGGACTTCGCCGACGAGCCGGTCTGCTTCGTGAACCCGACCTCGACGTCGGGCCGCGCGATCCCCGCCTCTCAGCTGAAGGCCGCCGGTGTCGAGGTCGCCCCGGAGAACGTGCTGGCCCCCGAGGGCGGCTCGCACGACCTGAACGCCCTCAAGGTCGCCGAGGGCGCAGAGTGCATGGTCGGCTTCGCGCAGGACATCGACGCCGACCCGCTGATCGAGGCCGGCGACCTCGTCGAGGTCGACCGCTACCTCGTCCCGGCCGCGCCGATCGCGATGCAGTCCGCGCTGCCGCAGGACGTCAAGGACGCGCTCGTGGACGAGATCGCCGGCTCCACGCAGGAGACGCTGACGGCCCACGGCATCGAGCTGAACGAGTTCCTCAAGACCAGCTGGTTCGGCTTCGAGGGCGTCGACGACGCGTACTACGACTCGATCCGCACCGTGTGCGAGGAGGTCGCCGACGAGGTCGAGGCCTGCCAGGCCTGAGCGCCCGCGATGGGGGCCGCGGCGTCCGCGGCCCCCATCACCCCTGTCCCGCCCCCACACCGAAAGAGTGAGATGACCACCACCGACGCCCCGGCCGTCCGGATCGCCGATCTGCGGAAGACCTATCCCGGAGCCGCCGCCCCGGCGCTGACCGGGGTGTCGCTGTCGGTCGCGCGCGGCGAGATCGTCGTGCTGCTCGGGCTGTCCGGCTCGGGCAAGTCCACGCTGCTGCGCCACATCGACGGGCTCGAGACGCCCGACGCGGGCACCGTGACGTCGCTCGGGCAGACCGTCGCCGAGCTCCGCGGCCGCGCGCTGCGCGAGCTGCGCGGGCGGATCGGCTTCATCTTCCAGCAGTTCGAGCTCGTGGGGCCGCTCACGGTGCTCGAGAACGTGCTCACCGGCTCCCTCTCCACGCTGCGCGGGCCGCGCCTGGGCATCTGGATGTACCCCGCGGCGCTGCGACGCAAGGCGCTCGCACACCTGGACCGCGTGGGCCTGCTCGAGCGCGCGTATCAGCGCGCCGACACGCTCTCGGGCGGACAGCAGCAGCGCGTCGCGATCGCCCGCGCGCTCATGCAGGACCCGGAGATCCTCCTCGCCGACGAGCCGGTCGCCTCGCTCGACCCGGAGTCGAGCGGTCAGGTGATGGGTCTCATCCGCGAGATCGCGGCCGAGCGCGGGCTCACGGTCGTCTGCTCCCTGCACCAGGTGGATCTCGCCCTGGGCTGGGGCGACCGCATCGTCGGCCTGCGCGCCGGCGAGGTCGTGCTCGACACGACCACCGACGGCCTCAGCAAGGACCAGGTCATGGAGATTTACGGCCGCGTGGCCGTCACCACGAGCGAGCTGACGGCGATCGAGGAGGAGCTCGCCGAGGCGCGCGAGCAGGTGCGGGCCGCCGAGCGCCGCCGCGCCGTCGGGGCCGAGCGCCTCGCGCAGGACGCGGTGAACGAGGAGCCCGCGTGACCGCGATCGCCCCCGCGCCGACCCCGGCCGGCGCGCTCGCCGAGCGCGTCGCGGCCGTGCCGCGCCCTCGCTCGCGCGTGTCGACGCTCGTGAGCGCCGCCACGCTGATCGGCATCGCCGTGCTCGGCGTGGTCTCCTTCGTGGGCCTCGACTACAGCGTCAAGAACCTCGAGACCACGTGGGTCAACCTCGCGCGCTTCCTCGGCATGGCCACGCCCCTGCAGTGGCCGGGCTGGGAGGTCTCCGGCGTGCGCGGGCCGGACGGCACGACGTACACCACGGAGTGGGTCGGCTTCGCGCCCATCTGGCACATGGTCGGCGTCATCGTCACGACCCTCGCGCTGACGATCGCCGGCACCGCGGTGGCCGTGGTGCTGTCGATCCCCGTCGCGTACGGCGCGGCCGCGAACACCTCGCCCCACGCGGCCGTGCGCCTGCTGTGCCGCGGCATCGGCGTGGTCGCGCGCGCGATCCCCGACGCCGCGATCGCCGTGTTCCTCATCTTCCTCTGGTACGGCTCGGGCATCCTGCCGGCGATCGTCGCGGTCGGGCTGCACTCCGTCGGCATGATCTCGAAGATGTTCGCCGACGCGATCGAGCAGACCGACGAGGGCCCGCGCACGGCGATCCGCTCGGCCGGCGGCACGAAGCCGCAGCAGTTCTGGTCGGGCATCTTCCCGCAGGTGCTGCCGGCGTGGATCGCCGTCGGCCTGCACCGCGCCGACATCAACCTGCGCGGCACGGTCATCCTCGGCTACGTCGGGGTCGCGGGCATCGGCGCGGAGCTCAGCGGCGCCATGCACGCCGGCCCGGCCGGCATGCGCCGCGTCATCCCGCTCGTGGTGATCATCATCGCCCTGTGCATCGGGTTCGAGGTCGTCTCCTCCGCGATCCGGGCGCGGCTGCTGGGCATCCGCCCGACCGGCCGCGGCGCCGGCGACACCATCGTCCGCGGCGCCATGACCCTCGCCGAGCGCGCCCGGGCGGCACGATCGGAGGACCGGATCGAGCGCGCGATGCGCCGGCCGTGGGATCGCGACCGCCGCACCACCACGCGGTGGATCTGGACGGGCGTCGTCATCGTCGTGGCCTCGTTCGTGTACGTGCAGCCCGACCTGTCGCGGCTGTTCTCCGACTGGCGGTTCGATCAGGTCCACAACGCGCAGCTCGACCGCGCGGTGTGGCCCCTCACGTTCGGGGATCGCGAGTTCTCCAGCGTGCTGGCGGCCGCGCTCGTCACGCTCGAGGTGGCCTTCGCTGCGACGCTGATGGGCGCCGTGATCTCCGCCGTCGTCGGGCCGCTGTCGGCGCGGAACGTGGCGCCGAACGGCGTGGTGCGCAACGCGTTCCGCGGCATCGCGCTGGTCATCCGTGCGATCCCCGACCTGGTCGTGGCGATCCTGTTCATCATCGCGACCGGCTTCGGGCCCCAGGCGGCCGCCCTCGCCCTCGGGATCGGCGGTGTGGGCCTGCTGGCCAAGCTCATCGGCGACTCGATGGAGGAGGTCGATCGCGGTCCCGAGCGCGCGCTGTCGGCGGCCGGTGCGTCGCGGCCGCAGGTGTTCCTCTCGTCCACGGTGCCGATGTCGGTGCCGGCGATGGTCAGCCACGTGCTGTACCTGCTGGAGCAGAACATCCGCTCCGCCACCGTGCTCGGCATCGTCGGCGGCGGCGGGATCGGCTTCCTCCTGCTCAACGCGATGAACGGGCGCCACTTCGACCAGATGTTCGCGTACCTGCTGGTGATCATCGCGATGGTCGTGGTCGTCGAGGCGGCGGCGCTGCTCATCCGCCGGGCGCTGCGGTGAGCGGCGGCTACGACCTCGCCGTCGTCGGCGCGGGCATCGTGGGCCTGGGGCACGCCGTGGCGGCCCTCGAGCGCGGCCGGCGGGTGGTCGTCGTCGAGCGGGCGACGCAGGTGGCCGGGGCGACCGTGCGCAACTTCGGCCACGCGGGCTTCTCGGCCCACGCGGGCGAGGCGGGGGAGTACGCGCGGGTCGCGCGCGAGGCGTGGCTCCGGATCGCGTCGCGGGCGGGGCTGTGGGCGCGCGAGACCGGCACGCTCATGGTCGCGCGTCACGAGGACGAGCTCGCGGCGCTGCGCGAGGCGGGGATCGGCGAGCCGCTCTCGGCCGACGCGGTGGCCGACCTGGCGCCCGTGCGCGGCGCGGTCGGCGGCGCCCTGCTGCGCGGCGACCTCCAGGTCGACCCGCGCCACGCCGGTCCCGCGATCGCGGCCTGGCTCGCGACGCAGGGCGTGGAGTTCCGCTGGCGCACGGCCGCGCTCGGCGCCGAGCCCGGGGTGCTTCACACCGCGCGCGGCGAGATCCGTGCCGAGGCGATCGTGTTCGCCGTGAACGCCGACGTCGACCAGCTCTTCCCCGGCATCGCCGAGGACCACGGCGTGCGGCGCTGCGGCCTCGACATGATGCTCGCCGACGGCGTGGGCCTGCCGATCCCCGTGCTCACGGGATCGTCGATGCTGCGGTACTCGGCGTTCGCCGACGCGCCGTCGATCGCCGACGTGCGCACGCGGATCGCGGCGGAGGAGCCCGCCATGATCGAGCGCGACGTCAATCAGATGTACACCGAGCGACCCGACGGCACGCTGCTCGTCGGCGACACGCACTCGCGCGGCGAGACGATCGCGCCGTTCCAGGACGAGGCGGACTTCGCGCTGCTGCAGCGGCTCGGCGAGGACCTCTTCGGCCGACCGCTGCGCATCCGCCAGCGCTGGCAGGGCGTGTACGCCACGGCGCCGGGCGACTTCCTGCGCGTCGCGCCGATGGACGGCGTGCGCGTGGTGAGCGTGACCACCGGCATCGGCATGGCCACCGGGCTGGGGCTGGCCGAATCCGTGATCGCAGAACTGTGGGGAGAGACCCGATGACCACACGCATCGAGACCGTCGCGCTCGACATGGCCGGAACCACCGTGCTCGACCGGGGGCTCGTCACGGGCGCCTTCACGCGCGCCTGGCAGCGCGAGCAGGGCACCGAGCGGTTCGACGAGGCCATGCGCCACGTCATCGACACGATGGGCATGTCGAAGATCGACGTGTTCCGCGCCCTGGTGCCCGAGGACGAGGCGCAGGCGCTCAACGCGGCGTTCGAGGCCGCGGTCGGCGAGCTCGTGGCGGAGGGCGTCGTCGAGCCGATCCCGGGGGCGGAGGACGCGATCCGGGCCCTGCGGGCCGAGGGGCGCCGCGTGGTCCTGACGACGGGGTTCTCGCGCCCCACCGCCGACCTCGTGCTGCGCGCGCTCGGCTGGGAGGGGCTCGCCGATCTGACGATCACCCCCGCCGAGGCGGGACGGGGCCGCCCGGCGCCCGACCTGCCGCTGTCGGCGCTCATCCGCACGGGCACGTCGTCCGTGGCGGCGCTCGCCGTGGTGGGCGACACGGAGTCCGACGTGCGCTCGGGGCGCAACGCGGGAGCGGGCGTCGTCGCCGCCGTCCTCACCGGCGGTCACGTCTCGCGCGAGGCGCTCGAGGCGGCCGGTCCCACGCGCGTGATCGCCTCCGTCGCCGAGCTGCCGACGCTGTTCGCCGAGCTGGGGGTGTGACGGGGGCGCAGCACCCGCAGCACGACCGCGACCCACACCGTCGCAGCCGCGACGATCGCGGCGATGATCGACCAGAACAGCACGGGGCTTCCCACCGCCAGGGTGGGGATGTAGCGGCCCGGCACGAGGGCAGCGAAGGCACCCGCGACGACGGCGCCGGCCCAGCTGCCGACCATGTTGCCGATGTGGGCGGGCACGTTGCCGCGCCGGATCATGACGACCCCGAGGGTCGTGGTGCCGAACGTGAAGATCGCGAGCGCGTGGAAGGCGGTGAATCCGCCGTTGATCGAGTAGATGAACATGCCCGAGACGCACACCAGGTACATCATCACGACCCACGTGCGGCCGATCGCCTTGTGGGCCGCGTCCTTGCGGGTGCGCAGGATGTTGACGGGCGGCAGCACGATGACGAACGACGCCGCGATCGCGTGCACCGGGATGAGGACGTCGGAGGGCTCCATGTCCCATAAGGTAGGGGCACTATCCGACGCGCGCATCCTGGATAGCCGACCGCCGGATCGCGATCCAAGGAGGCCCCGTGAAGCTCGGCGAGCTCGCGCGCGACACCGGTGTGTCGACCGCGACCATCAAGTACTGGATCCGTGAGGGGATCCTCCCGCCGGGGGCGCTGCGCAACCAGACCACGGCGGTGTACGGGCCCGCCCACGCCGACCGCATCCGCCTGATCCGGACGCTGCGGGAGCAGTTCGACCTGCCGATCGGCGAGATCCGGGAGCTGACGCGTCTCATCGACGACCCCGCGGTGCCGCTGCTGAGCGTGCTGGAGTCGTGCCAGCTCATCGCGACCGGCCTGCGGCCTGCCGCCCCGTCGCCGGCCGCGCGCGCCCGGGTGGACGAGGTGATCGCGCGCGCGGGGTGGCCGGCCGTGCCGAGCGTGGCCCGCGACGCGCTCGCCGCCGAGCTCGACTGCGACGGGCGGGAGGTGCCGATCGAGCGCCTCGTGCAGTACGCGCGAGCGCTGGGGCCGTTCGCGGAGCACGACGTGCGGCTCGTGCAGCCGGGCGGACCGGGTGCCCGCTCGCGCGATGCCGTCGCGCGCGATCTGCTGGTCGGCGCGGCGCAGCAGGTGCGGCTGCTGCTCGCGATGAACCAGCTCGCCCACACGTCCGCCGCGATCGCCCACGCCGACGAGCGCCGGGCGTGATCACATCGTCGCGACGGCGTTCTTCTCGTTGACCTCGGCGAAGGCCGCGTCGATGTCCCCGCCGGTGCAGTCCACCATCACGGTCACCGCGGCGCCCGCGACCGCGAACGCGCGCGCCGCGAAGCGCCAGACGCGATCGCCCTCGCTGCCCTCCACGATGCGCGCGTCGAGGCCGCCGTTGCCCGGGACGAGGTAGCTCAGCTCGATGTCCTCGGCGAACTCCGTCACGCGCGCGGGGTCGGCGCCGAGGAGCGTCGCGATCACGAGGTCGGAATCCGCGCGGTCGTCGCCCGACAGCTCGACGCCGGCGGTGCTGCCCTGCCAGAACGAGGCCACGCAGGTGCCGTCGGCGGAGGTGTAGCCCCAGTTGCCCTGGCCGTCGTCGGGCGACGTGAGCTCCCACGCGTCATCGGTCATGAAGCCGTCGGCCCAGTGCGCGATCGTGCCGGGCGCGATGTCGGCGCCGTCGGCGAACGACAGTCCCGGGTCGCCCTCGTCCACGATGCCCGGCTCGGTCGTAGGCGCGGGCTCCGGCGTCGCGCTCGGCTCGGACGACGCGCTCGGCTCGGTCGGCGCGGCGTCCGTCTCGCTCGGCGTCGGCAGCGGCACCGAGCAGGCGCTCGCGGCGAGCATCGTGACGAGCATCGTGGCGACGGCCCAGCCGCGCGCAGTTCGTTTCTCCCCCATAGCCACGACCGTAATGCGGCCGGGCGCGGCGCGACATGGGCAGACGTGCCCGGCGCGACCCGCCGCCGCGGCGCGACTGGGCGGACTCGGCCGGGGGCGCCGCCGCGCGGACTCGCCTACGCTGGAGGGGTGACGCGATCGCCTGAACCCGCCGACTCCGCGCGCAGGAACCCGGGGCGCGCCACGCGCTACGCGTCGCTCGACGAGGCGTTCGAGCGCCACGGCACGCCGCCCGCCAACCGCGAGCTGGTGCGCCGGATCGTGGACGGCATCGACGCGGCCGGCTTCGTGGGCTACGCGACGCACTTCCGCATCGAGCGGCGCGGCGGCTCGCCCGCGCTCGAGGTGCACCCCGGCTACACGAACGGGTTCCGCACCGAGCAGGAGATCGTCCGCCGCCTGGGCGAGGACGTGGAGCGGTGGCCGAGCCGCCGGTTCCACGGCGCCTGGGGCGTCACCCACCCCGTGTCCGCGCCCGCCCCCGCGTCGCCGTCCCCGCGCGCCGCACGGGCACCGCGCACGGCGCGGCCCGAGGCGCCGCCGAAGGTCTGCCCCACCTGCTTCATGGTGCTGCCGACGAGCGGCGTCTGCCCGAACTGCGAGGGCTGAGCCCGCTCAGATCTGCTCGACGCCCGGATCGGTGACGTCGGTCTCGCCGTACTCGATCCGATGCGTCAGCTCGTCGAGCCGGTCGTCGTCGACCGCGACGCCCGCATCGGCCAGCCGGCGATCCAGCGTGCTGCGCACGTCGCCGTGGATCGACTCGACCATCAGGTCCGCGCGCGTCTGCGCGACGATGCCGGAGATCCGCTCCTCGTCGTCCGTGGCGTGCGTGTCCTCGATCGGGGCGTCCTGCGTGCCGTCGTGGTCAGTAGCCATCCGCGTGCTCGTCCTCCTCGAAGGCGGCCAGTTCGGCCTGCCACGTCGGATCGACCGGCGGGGGAATGATCGCTGCGCCTGCCATGGAAGCTCCTCTCGTCCCCTCGTCCCTCGCGACGAGGTACCGGCCAGCTTCGCCCGGTCCTCTCATCGTGGGCCCGGACGCGGGCCGGGGCACGGGGGTTGACAAGGCGCGCGCGGCCGCTCCTCGCGCGGAGGTGCGCGTATGGCACGCCGATCGGGGTGTCAACCCCCTGGAGAGCGCCGTGCCGGCGGGCGATGGTGTTCTCGGAGGTCGACATGGATACGGTTCATCGGCTCGAGCTGGTGCCGCTGGGCGATGAGGCCTGGCGACTGTGTGATGGCAACGAGGAAGCGTCCGACGCGACGAGCGTCGTGGCGTACGTGGAGCGGCGTCCGAGCGGCTACGAGGTGGTGTGGGTGTCGCTGCGACAGGGCGTCGAGAGGTTCGCGACGCTCGGCGACGTCCTCGAGCGGGCCGCGCAGGTGCTGGCGGAGGTGCCGGTGAGCGGGGCGACGCGCCCCATCCCCATCCCGCACTTCGCGCCGTCGCCGCCCGCCCTCGCGGTGTGACACCGAGACGGCGGCCCGGGACGCTCGAGGAGGCGCGTCCCGGGCCGCCGCCCTGTGTCGCCGAACCCGCGCTGGTTCGCCGAGCCCGCGGTGCATCGGGCGCGGGCTCGGCGATCGGGCGCGGGTTCGGCGGTGGGGTCTTGACATCGGGTCGAACGGATGTTCGAATGAACCTGTGCGGTGGAGCGGGCAGGTGGTGAAGGGATCTGCGGATCCCGCGCTCATCGGGCTGCAGGGCCTCGTCCGCTCCGTGCGGACGCCGGAGTTCGCCGGCATCACGTTCCACGAGGTCGCCGCCAAGTCGGCGCTCAACCGGGTGCCGTCCGCGAGCCCGATGCCGTTCCACTGGACGGTGAACCCCTACCGCGGCTGCAGCCATCAGTGCCGCTACTGCTTCGCGCGCAACACGCACACCTATCTCGACCTCGACGCCGGGCGGGACTTCGACGAGCAGATCGTCGTCAAGGTGAACGTGGGCGAGGTGCTCGCTGCCGAGGTGGCGCGGCGGTCGTGGCGCCGGGAGCTCGTGGCGCTCGGGACCAACACCGATCCGTACCAGCGCGCGGAGGGGCGATACGCGCTCATGCCGGGCATCGTCACGGCGCTCGCCGAGAGCGGCACGCCGCTGTCGGTGCTGACGAAGGGCACCCTGCTGCGGCGCGACCTGCCGCTGCTCGCGCGGGCGGCGGAGCACGTGCCCGTCGATCTGTCGATGTCGATCGCGATCTTCGACGACGACCTACAGAAGCAGGTCGAGCCGGGAACGCCCACGGCGGCGGCCCGGCTCGCGACCGTGCGCGCCGCCGCCGAGCTCGGCTTCCGCGTGACGGTGTTCCTCATGCCGATCCTGCCGTGGCTCACCGACTCGGCCGAACACCTCGACCGGGCGCTCGGGGAGATCGCGCGATCGGGCGCCCACCGCGTGATCTACGGCGCGCTGCACCTGCGGCCCGGCGCGCGCGAGTGGTTCTTCGACTGGCTCGCGCGCGACCATCCGGAGCTCGTGCCGGTCTATCGCCGGCTCTACGGCGGCTCGTCCTACGCGCCGAAGGAGTACCGCGCGTGGCTGGCGCGCCGGGTCCGGCCGCTCATCCGGCGGCACGGCCTGGACGCGAGCGAGGACGACGATTCCACGGAGGGGCGCCGCGGCGCGCGGCAGCTCGCGTCCACGGCGGCGGAGCTGCGCCCGCCGAGCTCCGCGACACTGTTCTGACGGCGAGAAGCGCCGGTCGTGCAGGGATTCGGCGGAGGATAGGGGATTCGAACCCCTGAGGGCTTGCACCCAACACGCTTTCCAAGCGTGCGCCATAGGCCACTAGGCGAATCCTCCATGGCCCGTGAGGGCCGACGACCATCCTACCCGTCGCCGTCCGGCCCGCCGAACCGCGGCGGCGTGAGCAGCGATCGCGGGGCGATCAGGGCGGCCGCGCGCCGCGCTCGGCTCGCCGCGACCTGCACCCGCAGGCGACGCAGCGGCACGGCCAGATCGCCGGCGCCGGCGGCGTCGTCGGGGCCGTAGCTGCGCGCCTCGATCGCTGCCACGAGCGGCGCGAGCGTGGCGTCGGGCACGCCGTACGTGCCGCGCAGGCGCGCCGCGAGCACGCGCGGCGACTCGTGCGGCGGCGTCTCGATGCCCGCGTCGACGAGCGTGGCGCGCAGCTCGCGCCAGGCGGCGCGCGCATCGCCGCGGGCGGCGCGGCGCATTCGCGTGCGGCGGATCGCGTGCCGGACGATCCCCGGGGCCGCCGCCAGCGCGATGACGCCGGCGGCGGCACCGAGGGCGATCAGCCGGGCCACGTCGTCGTCGCGGCCGCTCCCGGCGGGGGCGCCCGTGACGTCCTCCGCGGGCCGGGAGGCGCCGGGGGCGGGGGCGGCGCTGGGCGTGGCGGACGCGTCGGGGAGCGGGCCGTTCGGGTCATCGCCCTGCGGCGTGAGGGCGGCGGGCAGGAACGCGGTCGCGATGCCGAGGCTTGGCGTCGGCTCGAACGGCACCCAGCCGATCCCGCTCAAGTACACCTCCGGCCACGCGTGCAGCTGGGAGGCCCGCACGCTGTACACCGATCGGCCCTCGTCGTCGTCGCCGTCGTGGGTGCCGGGCAGGTAGCCGACCACCACGCGCGCGGGCATGCCGAGCGCCCGCGCCATCACGGCGAACGTCGAGGCGTAGTGCACGCAGTAGCCGCTGCGGACCTCGAGGAACTGCAGCATCGCCTCCAGGCCCGTGCCGTCGAAGCCGTCCGCGACGGGCGCATCCAGCGAGTACCGGAACGCGCCGCCGCGGAACCAGCTCTGCAGGGCGATGAGGCGGTCGTAGTCGGTCTCGGCGCCCGCCGTGACCTCCTCGGCGGTCTCGCGGATCGCGCGGATGGCGGGCGAGCCGGGGAGCGCCACGGTGGTGTTGTCGATGCCCTCCGCGCTCGGCGACGCGATGCGGGCGGTGGCGGCCCGCGCCTGCTCGCGCGTGGGCCGCGGCACCAGGGCGGTGGCGGTGTACGACTCGCCGGAGACCTCGCCGCCGATCACGGTCAGGTTCTCCGACAGCACCTCCCAGCCGTCGCCGGTGCCCCTGAGCGCGCTCAGCGGGGCGGGAACGGGCAGGTAGCCGCCCTCGAGGTTCATCACCTGCACCTGGACGGACACCTCCGTGGTGGCCACGCCCTCGGGAACGGCGCGCGGCGCCTCGCCCTCCGGCGGGTAGCCGCCGTCGAGGGGGACCGTCATGCCGAGGTCGGGATGCCACCGCCCGCCGTCGAACGACGACAGCGTCGCGACCCGCAGATAGGGCGGCTCGCCCGCCGTGACCGTGTAGCGCAGCACCTCGGCATCGCCCGAGCGGCGCAGGTCGTCGCCGAGGTTGAGCGTGGCGTCGATGCTCGTGGGCGGGCCGGGTCCGCGCAGGCTCGCGCTCGGCTCGGGCAGGGCCGGAGCGACGACGAGCGCCACCACGAGCGCCACGGCGGCGACCGCCGCGGCGGGGATCGCTCGGAACTCCTCGGGGGCGCGGCGGCGCCGATCGAGCGCGAGCAGCAGCAGCGCGGCCGCCACCACGACGATGATCGACGGCAGCTGCACCGCCATCCCCGTCACCGCCGGCGGGACGACCCACGCCGCCAGCGCGACGACGATCGCCGCGAGCGGGGCGCGCAGGGTCACCGCGAGGACGTCGCTCACCGTGGCGAGCAGCCCCGCCGCGGCCACAAGCACGAGCACGAGGGCCGGCCCGGGCGGGAACGGCGCCGCGCTCTCGACGATCTCCGTCGCCGCGGCGGTCGCGAGTCCGGGCAGCGCGTCGAGGAGCCGCGGCGTGGGGACGATCCCGGCCCACGCGTACGGACCGGGGAGCTGACCCACCAGCGCGAGGATCGTGTGGCATCCCGTCGTGGCGGCGACCCACGCGATCAGCTGCGCCAACGGCACGACCGCGGCCGGCACGCGCGCCGCGCGGAGGACGGCGCCCGTCAGCCACACGATCACCATGCACACGATCGCCAGGCTCAGCCACGCCGGACTGATCGCCCGGGTGAGCGGGACGACCGCCGCGAACGTCAGCAGCAGCGCCGCGAGCGACACGCCGAGGGTGCGGTCCCGACCGCGCGCCGCGGCCGCCGCCGGGCGCGACGGGACCGGCGCGGTCACCGGCGGGGCGAGCTCATCGATCGTCATGCCGCGCCCCCGTCGTGGCGTGATGCAGCGCGGCATCCCACGCGGCGCCCGGGTCGTCGCCGAGGTGGGCGGCCGCCCAGCCCGCCTCCCGCGCGCGATCAAGCCCTTCCCGCAGCGGCGCGGGCGTGAGCAGGACCGGCAGCGCCGATCGGCGCGCCAGCGGATCGAGCGACGCGGCCAGGTGCTCGTCGAGCGTGCCGCACACGGCCACGAGCGGTCCCGGCGAGGCGGGCACCGCGTACGGCGCCGCGTCGCGGCCCACGTCGCCGCGGTCGGGCACCACCGTCGCGAACGCGCGCTCGAGCGCCTCGAGCGCCGGCCCCTCCGCCGCCGCGACCTCGGCGAGCTCGTGGCCGGAGTGATCGACCACCGTCACCGCGTAGCCGTCGCACGCCAGACGCCAGGCCGCCGACACGCACGCGGTCACGGCGTTCTCGAAACCGGGATCGTCGCCCTCACGCGCCTCCGCCGGCCAGTGCGGCGCCGCCAGGTCGAGCAGCACCGTGGCGGAGGGGGTGGACTCCTGCTCCTCGTCGCGCACCATGAACTCGCCGCGGTGCGCGGACGCGCGCCAGTGGATGCGCCGCATGGAGTCGCCCGGCGCGTAGGGGCGGGGGATGAGGTTGTCGGCGCCCTGCCCGCTGCGCTCGTCGGGGGAGATCCCCTCTCCCGTCTCGCCGAACGCGCGCGGCAGCGGGGCGAGCCAGCGGGCGCGGGGCACCACGAGCACGGACGTCGTGTCGCCGACCGGGACCGTGCGGCGCCACAGCCCGAACGGGTCGGAGGCGGTCAGCTCGAGCGGCCCCAGCACGTGCCGGCCGCGGCGCACGCCCGTGACCCGGTACGACACGTGGGCGCGCGAGGCGCGCACCCGCCCCAGCACGCCCGCCGCGCGGCCCGCGAGACCGCGCGGCAGGCGATCGCGCCAGCGGCCTGCCGTCGGCCGCCGCGGGGGAGGCGCCTGGATCCACACGTCGATCGTGACCTCCGCGCCCACCTCGACCGACTCCTCCGACGGCCGCCGCGACACCGACTGCACGGGCCGGGCGACCTGCATGATGAGCCAGCCGGCCACGAGCAGGCCGAGCAGCGCGATCCCCAGGTAGTACGGCTCCACCACGCCGATGTTCGCCCCCAGCGGCACGCAGCCCACGCCGAGGATGAGCACGCCCCAGCCGCGGGCGGTGAGCGGACCCCGTCCGCGCACGGCGGCGGCGTCGCGACGGGCGGACACGATCAGCTCGCGACGGGAACCGGGACGCTCGCCGCGATCCGCTCGAGGATCGCCGACATGCCGTCGCCCCCGCGGTGCGGGCGCGAGGCCGAGCGCGCGGGGATGAGGCGGTGGCCCAGCACGGGCACGAGCAGCGAGGCGACGTCGTCCGGCAGCACGAAGCGCCGTCCCTCGAGCGCCGCGTGCACCTTCGCGGCCCGCACGAGCTGGAGCGTCGCGCGCGGGCTCGCGCCCAGGCGCAGCTCGGGATGCGAGCGCGTCGCGTGCGCAAGCGCGACGGCATAGTCCTCGACGGCGGGAGAGACGTGCACGCCGCGCGCCCACGCGATGAGCGCGCGCACCTCCGACGCCGTGACGACCGGGCGGATCTCGTCGAGCGGGTTGGCGGTGTCGCGCTGGCGCAGCATGAGCGCCTCGGCGCGCGCGTCGGGGTAGCCCATCGAGATGCGCATCATGAAGCGGTCCCGCTGCGCCTCGGGCAGCGCGTAGGTTCCCTCCATCTCGAGCGGGTTCTGCGTCGCGACCACGAGGAAGGGGTCCGGCAGCGGGTGGGTGGCGCCGTCGACCGTGACCTGCAGCTCCTCCATCGCCTCCAGCAGCGCCGACTGCGTCTTGGGGGACGACCGGTTGATCTCGTCGGCGATCACGACGTTCGCGAACACCGCGCCGGGCTTGAACTCGAACTCGCGCGCCACCGGGTCGAACACCGACACGCCGGTGACGTCGCCGGGCAGCAGGTCGGGGGTGAACTGCACGCGCCGCACATCGGCATCGATCGAGGCGGCCAGCGCCCGCGCGAGCATCGTCTTGCCCACGCCCGGCACGTCCTCGATGAGCAGGTGGCCCTGCGCGAGCAGCACGATCAGCGCCGCGCGCACCGCCTCGGGCTTGCCGTCGATCACCCGCCCGATGGATGCCACGATCCGCTGGGTCGCGTCGCGGAACGCCGCGGCCTGCGCATCGGCGTCGGCGCCGGATGCGGCCGGTCGGACGGATGTGGCCTCGGGCATCAGCGTCTCCTCGAGCGTCAGGTACGCACAGCCTAGCCACGCGGGGCCGCGGCGGGGCGGGCGTCGGTTAGACTGGTGGCAGCTCTCCGCGTGGCGACATCCCGGCCAACTCCCCCAGGACGGAAACGTAGCAAGGGTAACCAGGCTCTGTCGGGTACGCGGAGAGTCTTTTCGTTCCCGGGGTGATCGCGCTCAGGAGCGCGTGTACTCCGTCTCCGGGCGCCCGCGACCGCCGTGCCGGGAGCTGCGCACCGCGATGCCGCGATCGGCGAGGAACTCCAGGTACCGCCGCGCCGTCACGCGCGACAGACCCAGCGCATCCGCGACCTCGGACGCCGATCGTCCGCCCGCGTCGGCGAGCAACTGCTGCACGGCGTCGAGGGTCTGCGGAGAGAGCCCCTTCGGCAGCCCGGGCGCGTTCGACGTGCGCAGCGTCGCGAACGCCCCGTCGACCTCCGTCTGGCTGAGGCGCGAGACGGGGGAGCGCATCCGCTCGGCATAGTCCGCGTAGGCCTGCATCTTCTGCGCGAACGCGGCGAACGCGAACGGCTTGATGAGGTACTGCACCACGCCCACGGCCACCGCCGCGCGCACGGCCTCGAGCTCGCGCACCGCGGTCACCGCGATGACGTCGATCATGATCCCCGCCGCGCGCAGCTCGCGGCAGATGTCGAGGCCGTGCCCGTCGGGGAGGTTGAAGTCGAGCAGGAGCAGGTGGATGCGCTCGCCGGAGGCTGCGGCATCGCGCAGGCGCCGCCGCAGCTCCGACGCCGTGTGCACGATGCCGGCGAGCGAGAACCCGGGCGACCGCTCCACGTACTCGCCGTGGGCCTGGGCCGTGTGCGGATCGTCCTCCACCACGAGCACGCGGATGTCGTCGTCGATCATCATCCCTCCTCCGCCGCATCGGGCCGCGGCAGCGTGACCGTGAACTCGGCCCCGCCGCGCGGTGCGGCCGCGACCTCGACCGCGCCGCCGAGGCGCTCGACGGTGTCGGCCACGAGCGCGAGCCCGTAGCCGCGGGGCGCGCCGTCGCTGGGCTTCGTCGACTCGCCGCGCCGGAAGATCCGCTCGCGGTCCGCGTCGGGCACCCCGTCGCCGCTGTCGGTGACCTGGAACACCAGCGCGTCCTCGTCGGAGGCGAGGTACACCTCCACCCACGCATCGGGGTCATCGGTGCGCGCGCGGCGCTCGGCCGCCGCGTCGACGGCGTTGTCGATGAGGTTGCCGAGGATCGTCACGACGTCGACCGCGTCGAGTCCCTGTGTGCCCGGCTCGAGGTGCGTCTCGAAGTGCATCTCCACGCCCAGCTCGTGCGCCTGGGCCGTCTTGCCGAGCATGAGGGCGGCGATCACGGGCTGATCCGTGGCGTGCAGCACCCGATCGGTGAGACGCTGGCCCAGGTCGCGTCCGGCGGTCGCGAGCCGCAGCGCCTCCTCGGTGCGATCGAGCTCGATGAGGGACGCGATCGTGTGGAGCCGGTTGTCGAACTCGTGCACCTGGGAGCGCAGCGCGTCGGCGATCGTCTGCACGCTCGACAGCTCGCGCTGCGCGGCGAACGCCACCTGCAGCTCCCCGGCGCCGCGGCTGTCGGTGACCCGATCCAGCCGGCGGAACATCAGGACCACCGCCGTGCCGCCCAGCGCGAGGAACAGTGCCATGATCGCGCCGATGATGACGAGGCGCTGCATCGCCGCGGCCGAGATGTCGTCCATGAGCACGCCGGCCGAGACGAGCCCGACGACCTCCTCGCCCGCCACGATCGGCGTGGTCGCGCGCATCGAGGGTCCGAGGGTGCCCTCGTACACCTCGGTGAGCGTCTCGCCGGCCAGCGCCCGATCGATCGACCCGACGAACGCGCCGCCGATCCGGTCCGGATTGGGGTGCGTGTACCGCGTGCGATCGGTGTCCATGATCGTGATGTAGTCGACGCCCGTCGCGGCGAGGATGGCCTCGGTGTACGGCTGCAGCAGCGCCGTCGCGTCGGCCCGCGCGGCCGGATCGCCGTGCGCGTCGGCGACGGCGTCGGTCACGTACGGGTCCTGCGCGAGCGTCTCGGCGAGCACGCGGCTCGTCTCGCTCGCCGCGTTCTGGGCCGAGATCCGCGCGTCGAGCGCGAGGAGCGCGAACACCGCCACGGCCGCCGCCACGAGCGTCGCCGCGGCCGCCGTGAGGAAGGTGCGCGCGATCCCCCGTCGGCGATCCGCCGACCGGCGGGGCGAGCGCGGGGCCATGCGCCCATTGTCGCGTGCCGCTCTGCGAACAATATGCACGCAATTCCCCGTGCGCTGTGCGCCCCGCGGATGCTGAGGGATCGGGCCCACGACGGCCCCGGAGACCCGCATCCCGCGGACATCGAAGACGAGAGGGACACACATGGCAGCGTCGCCACAGCCGCAGGCCGCGAAGAAGCGCGGCATCGGCAAGGACCACTGGCTCTACATCGCGGTGATCATCGCCGTGGTGGCGGGCGTCGCGGTGGGCCTCATCTGGCCCGAGTTCGGCGCCTCGCTCGCCTGGATCGGCAAGGGCTTCGTCGCGCTCATCAAGATGATGATCGCGCCGGTCATCTTCTGCACGATCGTGCTCGGCATCGGATCGATCGCCAAGGCCGCCACCGTCGGAAAGGTGGGCGGCATCGCGCTCGTCTACTTCCTGGTGATGTCGACCTTCGCGCTGGCGATCGGCCTGGTCGTCGGTAACATCATCCACCCAGGCGAGGGCCTGAACATCGCCGGCTCCAGCTACGAGGTCGAGGGCGAGGGTGAGAGCACCACCGACTTCCTCCTCGGCATCATCCCCACCACGCTGCTCTCGCCGCTCGTGGGCGACTCGGTGCTCCAGGTGCTGTTCGTCTCGCTGCTCGTCGGCTTCGCGCTGCAGCAGATGGGTCCCAAGGGGGAGCCGATCCTCGAGGGGATCCGCCACATCCAGGGTGTCGTGTTCCGCGTGCTGACGATGGTGCTGTGGGTGGCGCCGATCGGCGCATTCGGTGCGATCGCGGGCGTCGTGGGCGCGACCGGCTGGGACGCGGTCGGCGCGCTCATGATCCTCATGGTCGGCTTCTACATCACCTGCATCCTCTTCATCGCGGTGGTGCTCGGCCTCGTGCTGTGGTTCGTGGCGAAGATCAACATCTTCTCGCTGATGAAGTACCTCGGCCGCGAGTACCTGCTGATCGTGTCGACCTCGTCGAGCGAGTCGGCCCTGCCCCGCCTCATCGCCAAGATGGAGCACGTCGGCGTCTCGAAGCCCGTGGCGGGCATCACCGTCCCGACGGGCTACTCGTTCAACCTCGACGGCACGGCGATCTACCTCACGATGGCGTCCCTGTTCATCGCCACCGCGATGGGCACGCCGCTCACCGTCCCCGAGCAGATCGGTCTGCTCGTCTTCATGATCATCGCGTCGAAGGGCGCCGCGGGCGTCTCGGGCGCCGGCCTGGCGACGCTCGCCGGCGGCCTGCAGACCTACCGCCCCGACCTCGTGGACGGCGTCGGCGTGATCGCCGGCATCGACCGCTTCATGTCGGAGGCCCGCGCGCTGACCAACTTCACGGGCAACGCGGTGGCCGCGGTCATCATTGGCACCTGGACGAAGGAGTTCGATCGCGACCGCGCGCTGCAGGTGCTCCGCGGCGATCTGCCGTTCGACGAGCGGACCATGGTCGGCGACGGCCACGGATCGGTCGACGAGGAGCTGGCGGCGCACGAGCGCGAGTTCGCGGACGCCGACCTCCCGGAGCCCGCGCGCAAGTGAGCCACGCCGACGACGCCCCCGCCCCTGCGGCGGGGGCGTCGTCGCGTCTACGATCGGCGCATGGCATACGACCCTGAGCTCGCCGACCGGGTGCGGGCGATCATCGAGGCCTCCGGCGACGTGGAGGAGAAGCGGATGATGGGGTCGCTCGTCTTCATGGTGAACGGGCACATGGCCGTCGGCGTCACCGGCGACGAGGTGTTCTTCCCGATGGGCGGCTGGAGGTCGCGCTGCAGCAGGGCGCGCACCGGCTCAACCTGCGCAGCGGCCACACGGCGCCGTTCGCTGCGCTCACCGAACCCGACGACGACACTCTCGCGGACTGGATCGCGGACGCCGTGGAGCGCGCCCTCACCCCCTGACCTATCACCGCCGAACCCGCGCCCGATCGCCGAGCCCGCGCCCGATGCACCGCGGGTTCGGCGAACCAGCGCGGGTTCGGCGGGAAGGCCGCACGGCGGCGCGGCCGCAACCCGGTGCGCGTGGTGGCGCGCGTGAATAGGCTGAGACGGTGGCGAGGAGCATCTACATCACGTCAGCGGAGGGGCACTCCGGCAAGTCGACGATCGCGCTCGGCACCCTCGACGCGCTCAGCCGCGTGACCGCCCGGATCGGGGTGTTCCGCACGATCGCGCGGTCGACCGAGGAGCGCGACTACGTGCTCCAGATGATGCTCGAGCACGACGGCGTCGACCTCGCGTACGACGAGTGCGTCGGCGTCACCTACGACGACGTGCGGGCCGATCCCGAGCGCGCGCTCGGCACGATCGTGCAGCGCTTCCGCGCCGTCGAGGACAAGTGCGACGCCGTCGTGGTGCTGGGTAGCGACTACACCGACGTCGCGAGCCCCGCCGAGCCGGCCTACAACGCGCGGATCGCCGCGAACCTCGGCACCCCCGTCCTGCTCGTGCTCAACGGGCGCCAGTCGCAGGTGACGACGCCGTCCTCGCTCGGCTCCACCGAGGCGCGCTCGCCGGAGCGCATCGGGCAGGTCGCGGCCGCCGCGATCGCCGAGCTCGAGAACGGCAAGGCGGAGCTCGCCGCGACGATCGTCAACCGCGCCGACGGCGACCGCGCCGAGGAGATCATCGCGGCGGTGAAAGCGCACACGCCCGACACGCCGGTCTGGTCGCTGCCGGAGGATCCGCTGCTCGTCGCACCGACCATGGGCGATGTGCTGCGCGCCGTGGACGGCGAGCTCGTCAAGGGCGACGAGGCGCTGCTCAGCCGCGAGGCGCTCGGCGTGGTCGTGGCCGCCATGTCGATGACGAACATGCTGCCGCGGCTCACGGAGGGCGCGGTGGTGATCATCCCCGCCGACCGCACCGACGCGCTGCTGGCGGCGCTGACGGCCAACAGCTCCGCGAGCTTCCCGTCCCTGGCGGGGATCGTGCTGAACGGGCCGTTCGAGATCCCGGACGCCATGCAGCACCTCATCGAGGGCCTGACCTCGTCGATCCCGATCATCCGCTGCGAGGGCGACACGTACTCCACCGCCGTGCGCATCATGCACACGCGCGGGCGGCTCGCGGCGGCCTCCGCCCAGCGCTACAACCGCGCCCTGTCGCTGTTCGAGAAGAACGTCGACACCGCCGAGCTCACGCGCGTGCTCGGGGTCGCCCGCACGAACGTCGTCACCCCGCTGATGTTCGAGTACGACCTGCTGGAGCGGGCGCGCGCCGACCGCAAGCACATCGTGCTGCCGGAGGGCGACGACGATCGGATCCTGCGGGCCGCGGCGATCCTGCTGGAGCGCGGCGTGGCGCACCTGACGATCCTCGGCGAGCCGTTCGAGGTGCGCTCGCGCGCGATCGAGCTGGGCCTGGACATCTCCGCCGCCGACGTCCTCAGCCCCTTCGACCCGGTGCACGTCGACAAGTTCGCCACCGAGTACGCGCGCCTGCGCGCCCACAAGGGGATGACCTACGAGCGCGCGGCGGACACCGTGACCGACGTGTCGTACTTCGGCACGATGATGGTGCACATGGGCATGGCCGACGGCATGGTCTCGGGCGCCGCGCACACGACGGCCCACACCATCCGCCCCTCGTTCGAGATCATCAAGACCCGGCCCGGGGTCTCGGTCGTCTCCAGCGTGTTCCTCATGGCGCTCGCCGACCGGGTGCTCGTGTACGGCGACTGCGCCGTGATCCCCGACCCGACGAGCGAGCAGCTGGCCGACATCGCGATCTCGTCGGCCGAGACCGCGCGGCAGTTCGGCATCGAGCCGCGCGTGGCGATGCTGTCCTACTCCACGGGGGAGTCGGGCTCCGGCGCCGACGTCGACAAGGTCCGCGAGGCGACGCGCCTGGCCCGCGAGCGCGCGCCCGAGCTGCCGATCGAGGGTCCGATCCAGTACGACGCGGCCGCCGACGCCGCGGTCGCGAAGGCGAAGATGCCGGAGTCGGCCGTCGCGGGGCGCGCGACGGTGTTCGTGTTCCCCGACCTGAACACCGGCAACAACACCTACAAGGCGGTGCAGCGATCGGCCGGCGCGGTCGCGATCGGTCCCGTGCTGCAGGGGCTCAACAAGCCGGTGAACGATCTGTCCCGCGGCGCCCTCGTGCAGGACATCGTCAACACCGTCGCGCTCACGGCCATCCAGGCGCAGGGCGCGTCGAACGCGGGGGAGTGACCGTGGCCGTCGTGCTCGTGGTGAACAGCGGTTCGTCGTCGTTCAAGTACCAGCTGCTCGATGTCGACGCCGACGGCGCGGGCCGGCGGCTCGCCTCCGGGCTCGTGGAGCGGATCGGGGAGCCTCGCGGCGCCGCCGCGCACACGGTCGCGTTCCATGCGGCGCCGGGGGAGCCGTCGATCGCGGCCACCGACATGACGCACCGGATCGAGCGCGAGATCCCCGACCACACGGCGGGATTCCAGGTGATGCTCGACGCGTTCGCCGAGCACGGCCCCTCCCTGGAGAAGAACCCGCCGGTCGTGATCGGCCACCGCGTGGTGCACGGCGGGGCGCGGTTCTTCGAGGCGACCGTGATCACCGACCTCGTCGAGATCAACATCGACGACCTCTCGGTGCTCGCGCCCCTGCACAACCCGGGCGCCGTGCAGGGCATCCGCGCGGCGCGGCGCGCGTTCGTCGACCTGCCGCACGTGGCCGTCTTCGACACCGCGTTCCACCGGACCCTGCCGCCCGCCGCGTACACCTACGCGATCGACCGTGAGCTCGCCGAGCGGCACCGCATCCGCCGGTACGGCTTCCACGGCACCAGCCACGAGTACGTCAGCAGGGCCGCAGCCGCGCACCTCGGCCGCGACGTGGCGCAGCTGCGGCAGATCGTGTTCCACCTCGGCAACGGCGCGTCCGTCACGGCGATCGACGGCGGCCGGTCCGTCGAGACGTCGATGGGTCTCACGCCGCTCGAGGGGCTCGTGATGGGCACGCGGTCGGGCGACATCGATCCGGCCGTCGTACTGCACCTGCAGCGCCGCGCAGGGCTGAGCGTCGACGCGATCGACGACCTGCTGAACAAGCGCAGCGGGGTGCTGGGCCTGGCGGGGGTGGGCGACATGCGCGACCTGCGCGCCCGGCGCGAGGCCGGCGACGCCGCGGCCCGGCTCGCCTTCGACGTGTACGTCCATCGCCTCCGCGCGTACGCGGGCGCGTACCTCGCCCAGCTGGGCGGCGTCGATGTCATTTCCTTCACGGCGGGCATCGGCGAGAACGACCCGGAGGTGCGAGCGGCGGCGCTCGAGACCCTCGGGTTCGCGGGCGTGCGGGTCGACGCGGAGCGCAACGCCGCCGCCCGCCGCGGCGAGATCGCTCGCATCTCGGCCGACGACTCGGCGGCGGTCGTGCTGGTGGTGCCGACCGACGAGGAGCTGGAGATCGCCCGGCAGTCGCTGCGCGCGGCGCGGACCGGCGGGTAACCTGACCGAGTGAGCGAGATGCCCGATCTCACGGCCTGCGATGCCGTGCTGTTCGACCTCGACGGCGTGATCACCCCCACGGCCGAGGTGCACATGCGCGCGTGGCGCGCGATGTTCGAGCGGCTGTTCGCGGACTGGGACATCGAACCGCCGTACACCGACTCGGACTACTTCGATCACCTCGACGGCAAGAAGCGCTACGACGGCGTGGCCGCGGTGCTGCGCAGCCGCGGCATCGAGATCCCGTGGGGGCAGCCGTCCGATCCGCCCGACGCGGACACCGTGTGCGGCGTCGGCAACCGCAAGAACGAGGTGTTCTCGCGCGTGCTGCGCGAGGAGGGCATCCGGCCCTACCCGGGATCGATCGCGCTGCTGGACGCGCTCGCCGCGGCCGGCACGCCCGTCGCGATCGTCTCGAGCTCGAAGAACGCCCGCGAGGTGCTCACGGCCGCGGGCGTGATCGATCGCTTCCCCGTGATCATGGACGGCCTCATCGCCGAGGCCGAGCACCTGCCGTCCAAGCCGGCCCCGGACGTGTTCCTCGAGGCCGCCCGCCTGTGCGGCGTCGAGCCGGCGCGCGCGGCGGCGGTCGAGGACGCGATCTCCGGGGTGCAGTCGGCCGCCGCGGGCGGCTTCGGCGTCATCGTCGGGGTCGACCGGGGCGCCGGGGCGGAGCCGCTCGCCCAGGCGGGTGCGACGATCGTCGTCTCGGACCTCGCCGAACTCGTGCCGTCCTCACACCCCTGATTCGGAGCAGATCACACATGATCGATCGCGATCGCTTCCCCGTCGACCCCTGGCGCCTGGTCGAGACGCGCTGGTCATCGGAGGACACCGGGCTGACCGAGACGGTGTTCTCGGTCGGCAACGGCTACGTCGGACTGCGCGGCAACCACCCCGAGGGGCGCCACGCCGCCGAGCACGGCACGTTCATCAACGGATTCCACGAGACGTGGCCGATCCGTCACGCCGAGCAGGCCTACGGCTTCGCGGAGGTGGGGCAGACGATCATCAACGTGCCCGACCCCAAGGTGATCCGCGTGTACGTGGACGACGAGCCGCTGTCGCTCGACATCGCGGATGTGCGCGAGTACGAGCGGGCCGTCGACTTCCGCCGCGGCATGTACATGCGGCGGATCCTGTGGGTGACGCCGTCGGGCAAGGAGGTGCTGCTCGAGACAGAGCGGCTGACGTCGTTCGAGGAGCGCCATCTCGTGGCGCAGCGGATGACGGTCACGGTGCTCAACGCGGACGCGCCCGTCACGATCAGCTCGCAGGTCATCAACCGCCAGGACGGCGAGGACGTCTACGGCGCGATCCGGCCGTCGCCCACCGCGGTCGGCGCGGGCTTCGACCCGCGCAAGGCGGAGCGGATGGCCGATCGCGTGCTCAACCCGCAGGAATACTGGCGCGACGGTCAGCGCTCGGCCCTGTCGTATCGCGTCGCCAACTCCGGCATGACGCTGGCGGTGGTGACCGATCACCGCATCGAGACCGACAACGTGTTCGAGGCCCGCGGCGCCGTGGAGCCGGACGTGGCCAAGAGCGTCTACCGGGTGCAGGCGCGCGCCGGCGTGCCCACCGTCGTCACGAAGCTCGTGGCGTACCACACGTCGCGCGGCGTGCCGCCGCGGGAGCTGATCGATCGCGGCCGCCGCACGCTCGACCGCGCGCTCGCGGACGGGTACGACGCGATCGTGGCGCGCCAGCGGGCGTTCATGGACGGCTTCTGGGAGCGCTCGGACGTGCGCATCCCCGGCCACGACGACATCCAGCAGGCCGCGCGCTGGTGCCTGTTCCAGCTGGCGCAGGCGTCGGCGCGTGCCGACGGCTGGGGCGTGCCGGCCAAGGGCCTGACGGGCTCCGGCTACGGCGGTCACTACTTCTGGGACACGGAGATCTACGTGCTCCCGTTCCTCATGTACACGACGCCGCTGTGGGCGCGCAACGCGCTGCGGATGCGCACGATGATGCTGCCGGCTGCGCGCCGCCGCGCCGCGCAGCTGAACGAGGCGGGGGCGCTGTTCCCGTGGCGCACCATCAACGGCGAGGAGGCGTCGGCGTACTACGCCGCCGGCACCGCGCAGTACCACATCAACGCCGACGTCAGCTACGCGCTGGCCAAGTACGTCCGGGCCACGGGCGACGAGGATTTCCTGCACCGCGAGGGCGCCGACGTGCTGGTCGAGACGGCGCGGCTGTGGGCGACGCTGGGGTTCTGGCGCACCGCCGACGGCGAGGAGACCTTCCACATCCACGGCGTCACCGGCCCCGACGAGTACACGACCGTCGTGAACGACAACCTCTACACGAACGTCATGGCGCGCTTCAACCTGCGCGCGGCCGCGCGCGTGGTCCGCGAGATGGCGGCCAACGCACCCGACGCGTACCGCGCGCTCGTCGACCGCGTGCGGATGGACCCGGGCGAGCCGGAGGCGTGGGAGCGCGCCGCCGACGCCATCGTGATCCCGTTCGAGGAGTCGTTCGGCATCCACCCGCAGGACTCGCTGTTCCTGCAGCGCGAGGTGTGGGACCTGGAGCACACCCCGGCGTCGCAGCGGCCGCTGCTGCTGCACTTCCACCCGCTGGTGATCTACCGCTTCCAGGTGCTCAAGCAGGCCGACGTCGTGCTGGCGCTGTTCCTGCAGGGCAACCACTTCTCGCCCGAGCAGAAGCTCGCCGACTTCGAGTACTACGACCCGCTGACCACGGGAGACTCCACGCTGTCGGCGGTCGTGCAGTCGATCCTCGCGGCGGAGGTCGGCTATCAGGACCTGGCGCGGGAGTACTTCGAGCACGCGCTCTACGTCGACCTGGCCGACCTGCACCACAACACGTCCGACGGTGTGCACGTGGCCTCGGCCGGCGGGGTGTGGACCGCGTTTGTGTGCGGCTTCGGCGGCATGCGCGATCACTGGGGCGAGCTGTCGTTCGACCCGCGGCTCCCGGCCGACTGGCCCGAGCTGTCGTTCCCGCTGCTGTGGCACGGCGCCCAGCTGCGCGTCACCGTGCGGCGCGAGTCGCTGACCGTGGAGCACCAGGGCGGCGACGACGTCGAGTTCCGCGTGCGGGGGACGCTGCACTCAGTCGCGGCGGGGGAGACCGCCGAGGTCGCGCTGCACGGGCAGGGTCCCGTGCGCGCGGGACGGCCGACGCTGCGCAAGTTCGAGGGCCTCCGCCGCGACGACGGCACCGTGCTGGAGCCGGTCGTACCGATCGGCAACCAGGAGTCCGTTCCGGTGATCACCACCGCGATCCCGGTGATCGTCGACCCGTCGCACGAGAGCTCCTCCTGACCCGCTCCCGCCGCCGCGCCCGGACCGGCGCGGCGGCGGGATCCGCGCTCGCCGCAATGTCGATGGCACGCCGTAGGCTGGACGGGTGACCACAGCCCTCTACCGCCGCTACCGGCCCGAGACCTTCGCGGAGATGATCGGGCAGTCGCAGGTCACCGAGCCGCTCATGACGGCGCTGCGCGGCGACCGGATCGGCCACGCCTACCTGTTCTCCGGTCCGCGCGGGTGCGGCAAGACCACCTCCGCCCGCATCCTGGCGCGCTGCCTGAACTGCGCGGAGGGCCCCACCGACACCCCGTGCGGCGTGTGCGACAGCTGCGTCGAGCTCTCGCGGGCGGGCGGCGGATCGCTCGACGTCATCGAGATCGACGCGGCCAGCCACAACGGCGTCGACGACGCCCGCGACCTGCGGGAGCGGGCGATCTTCGCGCCGTCGCGCGACCGCTTCAAGATCTTCATCCTCGACGAGGCGCACATGGTCACGCCGCAGGGCTTCAACGCCCTGCTGAAGCTCGTGGAGGAGCCCCCGGCGCACGTGAAGTTCATCTTCGCGACGACCGAGCCGGACAAGGTGATCGGCACGATCCGCTCGCGCACGCACCACTACCCGTTCCGCCTGGTGCCGCCCGGGCCGATGCTCGAGTACATCGAGCGGCTCTGCGCGCAGGAGGGCGTGCGGGTCGAGCCGGGCGTGCTGCCGCTCGTCGTCCGCGCGGGCGGGGGATCGCCGCGCGACACCCTGTCGATCCTCGATCAGCTGATCGCCGGTTCCGAGGAGGGGCACGTCGGCTACGAGCGCGCGGTGGCGCTGCTCGGCTACACGCACGGCGAACTGCTCGACGGCGTCGTGGACGCCTTCGCGGCCGGGGATGCGGCCGCGGCGTTCCGCGCCGTGGACCGCGTGGTGCAGACCGGGCAGGATCCGCGGCGCTTCGTCGACGACCTGCTGGAGCGGCTGCGCGACCTCATCGTGATCGCGGCGACGGGCCCGGCCGCCTCGTCGGTGCTGCGCGGCGTGCCCGCCGACGAGCTCGAGCGGATGGCCGCGCAGGCCGAGCTGTTCGGCTCCGACCGCCTCTCGCGCACGGCGGACGTCGTGAGCGCGGCGCTCGACGAGATGACCGGCGCGACGTCGCCGCGCCTCCACCTGGAGCTCCTCATCGCCCGCGTCCTCACCGCCGCCCGCGCCGCATCCCCCGCCGCCGCGACGCCGGGTCCGGCTGCCGCCGCTCCCGCTGCGGCGGTCGCGCCCGCTGCGTCCGCTGCGCCGGTCGCGCCCGCTGCTGCCGCTCCCGCTGCCGCGCCCGCTGCTGCCGCTCCCGCTGCCGCGCCGGTTGCGCCCGCTGCTGCCGCTCCCGCTGCCGCGCCGGTTGCGCCCGCTGCTGCCGCGCCCGCTGCGGCCGCGCCCGCCGCGGCGCCGGTGGCGGCGCCCGTCGCGGCCCCGCCGACGGTCGCGCCCGCGGCCATGCCGGCGGCGGAGCCCGCCGCCCCGGCCGCCCCGATGCCGGCCGCGCAGCCCGCCGAGCACTCCCCGCTCGTCGACCGGAGCGGCGAAGCCGCGGAGCGGAGACGGGCCGAGCAGAGCGGCGAAGCCGCGGCGTCGAGGCCGGCGCCGCACCCCGACGACGTGCCCGGCGCGGGCTGGGCGACCGTCGCCCCCGGCGCCGCACCCGCCGACCCGACCCCCGCTGCCGCCGCACCCCCCGCCGACCCGACCCCGGCCGCGCTCGCATCGCCCGTGTCAGCGCCCGCCGCGCCCGCATCGCCCGTGTCAGCACCCGCACCGGCCGCATCGCCTGAGCCCGCGGCAGGCCCCGAGCCCGCCGCCGAGCCCGCGCCGCTCACCCTCCCGGCGATCCGCACCGCGTGGCCGGAGATCCTCGACCGGCTGAGCGCCCGGTCGCCGCAGAGCGCGCCGATCGTCCAGGCCTCGCGCGTCGCGGAGGTCCAGCCCGGCGATGTGCTGCTGATGTCGTTCCCGAGCCAGGCCGCGATGGGCGCGTTCCGGGGAGTGGCGAGCGACGACCTGCGCGCGGCGATCCTCGAGGTCCTCGGGGTGCGGGTCAAGTACCGCGCGCGCGTCGACGCGCCGCCCGCGGGCGATGTGCCGCCGCCGCCCGACGACGACCCCGACCCGGGCCCCGACGACCCCGGCCCGGGAGGGCCCGGCGTCGCCGCACCGCCGGCCGGCTCCGCATCGCGCCCGCTCGCGTACTCCGCCGCTTCGGTCTCGGAGTGGGCCGTCGCACCGATCCCGGGAGCCGTCGCCGCGCCCGCTGCGCCGATCGCGTCCCCCGCGCTCGCGGTCGACGACGACCCGGAGGAGGCGGTCGTGCCGCCGAGCGCCCGCGTGGCCACGCTCGAGCGCGACGGCGACGTGATCCCCACCGACGTGCCCGTGGACGACGACGAGCCGCAGGAGGCGGCGGTGGTCCCCGAGCGGCCCACGGTGCAGCGCCGCCAGGTCATCGTTCCCGACGGCGTCGAGCGCCGCGGCGAGGCCGTGGTCCGTCAGATCCTCGGCGCGCGTTTCCTGCACGAAGAGCCCTTCGAGTCGCCGACGCGATTCGCCTGATCAGAAGGCTGATCCCGAAGAATGTATGACGGCATCGTCCAGGAGCTGATCGACGAGCTCGGTCGCCTCCCCGGCATCGGCCCCAAGTCGGCCCAGCGCATCGCGTTCCACATCCTGCAGACGCCCACGTTCGACGTGTCGCGGCTGTCGCAGCTGCTCAGCGAGGTGCGCGAGCGCGTGCGCTTCTGCGAGGTGTGCGGCAACGTGTCCGAGCAGGACCGCTGCGCCATCTGCCGCGACCCGCGCCGCAACCCGGAGCTGATCTGCGTGGTCGAGGACGCGAAGGACGTCTCGGCGATCGAGCGCACGCGCGAGTTCCGCGGGCTCTACCACGTGCTCGGCGGGGCGATCAGCCCCATCGCGGGCATCGGGCCCGACGACCTGCGCATCGCCCAGCTCCTGCAGCGCCTCGGCGACGGCACGGTGCAGGAGGTCATCATCGCGACCAACCCCAACCTCGAGGGCGAGGCGACGGCCGCCTACCTCAGCCGCATGCTCACGACCATGCAGATCACGGTCTCGCGGCTGGCATCGGGCCTCCCGGTCGGCGGCGACCTCGAGTACGCCGACGAGGTCACGCTCGGCCGCGCCTTCGAGGGCCGCCGCCGCCTCTAGGGCGACGGCGCGACGATCAGTACGCGCCGCCGTCGCCGCCGGTGATGCCCCCGAACCCGCGGGACGCGTCGTTCGCGCGCAGCGATTCCGTGCGCATCAGCTCGTGACGGCGGCGCTCCTGCTCGGCGGTGCTCGCATCGACGGGAGGCGTCCGGCGCCGCGCGAGCCGCGCCACCGCGACGCCCCCGATCGCGACCGCACCGATGATGATGAGAGCGATGACCGCGTCCATGCCGTCCCCCTTCGCCGGTGCCTCACCGTATCGCGGGCGCCCTCGCCTGTCACTCGCGAGGGCGGCCGCCGAGATCGGCGCGCATCCGCAGCGTGATGGCCGAATCCCGCCGTCGAATGTCGGTGGTCCGTGACACGATCGTCGCGTGTCAACCTCCGGTCCCATCACGGCGAAGGGCTGGGCGCTGTTCGCGGTGCTCTCCCTGCTGTGGGGCATCCCGTACCTGTTCATCGCCGAGGCCGTGCAGTCCCTGTCGCCGCCGGCGGTGGTCGCGATCCGCACGCTCGGGGCGGCGATCCTGCTGCTCCCGTTCGCGCTGCACCAGCGGGCCCTGCGCCCGGCCCTGAAGAAGTGGCCGTGGGTCCTGGCCTTCGGCGCCGTGGAGATGGCCGGCCCCTTCGTGCTGCTCGCGCACGCGGAGAAGACGCTCGCCTCCGGGCTCACGGGACTGCTCGTGGCGACGGTTCCGCTGTTCGCCACGATCATCGCCGTCGCCCGCGGCGACCGCGCCGCCCTCCGCCCCTCCCGTGCGATCGGCCTGGCGCTCGGCTTCGCGGGCGTGGCGATCGTCGCGATCGGCAGCGGCGGGCTGCGGGGCGATCTCAGCCCGCTCGCGATCGGGGAGGTGCTCCTGGTCGCCGTGTTGTACGCGACGGCGCCGTTCATCGTGGCGCGGCACCTCGGCGACGTCCCCGCGCTCGGCGTGAGCACGCTCGCGCTCGGGGCCGTCGGCCTCGCGTACACGCCGGTCGCCCTCGCCACGCCGGCCCCCGCGCCCACCGCCGGCAGCCTCCTCGCGGTCGCGGCGCTCACCGTGCTGTGCACGGCCGTCGCGTTCATCGCGTTCTTCGCGCTCGTCGCCGAGGTCGGCCCCGTGCGGGCCCCGCTGATGACCTACGTCCATCCGGTCGTGGCCGTCGCACTGGGGGTGATCGTGCGGGGCGAGCCGCTCACGGTCGGGCTCGTCGTGGGATTCCCGATCGTGCTGCTCGGCTGCCTCCTCGCGGCCGGCGTCTTCGCCCGCCACGTGCGGCCGTCCGAGGCGCTGCCCGTGCACCCCTAGGATGGACGATCAGGCGCACCCGTCCGCGCCGGATCACCGGGAGTAACACGTGGCCCTGATCGTGCAGAAGTTCGGCGGCTCGTCCGTCGCCGACGCCGAGAGCATCAAGCGCGTCGCCAAGCGCATCGTCGACACGCGCCGTGCCGGACACGACGTAGTCGTGGCCGTCAGCGCCATGGGCGACACCACCGACGAGCTGCTCGACCTCGCCGCGCAGGTGGCCCCCGTGCCCGCGCCCCGCGAGCTCGACATGCTGCTGTCCAGCGGCGAGCGGATCTCCATGGCGCTGCTGGCGATGGCGATCCACTCGATGGGCTACGAGGCGCGCTCGTTCACCGGCAGCCAGGCCGGCATGATCACCACGGCCGACCACGGTTCCGCGCGCATCATCGACGTCACCCCCGTGCGCCTGCGCGAGGCGCTCGACGACGGGGCGATCGTGATCGTCGCCGGCTTCCAGGGCTTCAACCGCGACACGCGCGACATCACCACGCTCGGTCGCGGCGGCTCCGACACCACGGCCGTCGCGCTCGCCGCCGCCCTCGACGCCGACGTGTGCGAGATCTACAGCGACGTCGACGGCATCTTCACGGCTGATCCCCGCGTGGTGCCGCTCGCGCGCAAGCTCGACCGCGTCTCGGCGGAGGAGATGCTGGAGCTCGCGGCCAACGGCGCCAAGGTGCTCTACATCCGCGCGGTCGAGTACGCGCGGCGGCACGGCGTGCTCATCCACGCCCGCTCCACCTTCACCTCGAACGACGGCACGTACGTGCTCGGCGAGGGGATGACCGATCCTCGCCTCACCTCCGAAGGAGCAGAGATGTCCGACGCCACCGGCATGGAAGAGCCCGTCGTCACGGGCGTGGCCATCGACCGCAGCCAGGCGAAGGTCGCCGTTGTCGGCGTGCCCGATGTCCCGGGCTCGGCCGCGGCGATCTTTACGCTCGTCGCCAAGACGGGCGCCAACATCGACATGATCGTGCAGAACGCGCAGTCCGCGCAGCCGGGCCGCACGGACATCTCGTTCACGCTGCCCAAGCCGGAGGCCGTCGAGGTCGTCAAGGTGCTGGCGAGCGAGCAGGAGTCGATCGGCTTCGAGAACCTCGTCCACGACGACCAGGTCGGCAAGCTCTCGGTCGTCGGGGCCGGCATGCGCACGCACTCGGGTGTCTCGGTGACGCTGTTCGAGGCGCTCAGCAAGCACGGCATCAACATCGACATGATCTCCACCAGCGAGATCCGCATCTCGGTCGTGGTCGGCGAGAACGACCTCGACGAGGCGGCGCGCGCCGTGCACACCGCGTACGGCCTCGACGGCGACGTCGAGGCGACCGTCTACGCGGGCACCGGTCGCTGAGCGCGAGATGACGTCGTGAGTCGCCGCGCGGCCTTCGGGGTCGCGGCGCGGCAGTAGACTCGTGCGAAAATCACCGCAGCCTCGAGGAACCGTCATGACCCGCATCTCCGACTCAGGTCTCTCCGTCGCCGTCGTCGGCGCCACCGGACAGGTGGGCGGGGTGATGCGCGCGATCCTCGCGGAGCGCGAGTTCCCGATCCGCGAGCTCCGGTTCTTCGCCTCGCCGCGCTCGGCCGGAACCGCGCTGGAGTGGGGCGGCCACACGATCGTCGTGGAGGACATCCACACGGAGGACCTCGCCGGCATCGACGTCGCCCTGTTCTCGGCGGGTGGCGCCGCGTCGAAGGAGCACGCGCCGCGCTTCTCCGCCGCCGGCGCGATCGTCATCGACAACTCCAGCGCCTGGCGCATGGACCCCGAGGTCCCGCTCGTCGTGGCGGAGGTCAACCCGCACGCGATCGCCGAGACGCCCAAGGGCATCATCGCCAACCCGAACTGCACGACGATGGCGGCCATGCCGGTGCTCAAGCCGCTCGCCGTGGAGGCCGGGCTCGAGCGCCTCGTCGTCACCACCTTCCAGGCCGTTTCCGGTTCCGGCCTCGCCGGCGCGCAGGAGCTGCTCGGCCAGGTCAAGGGCGTCCTCGCCCAGGGCGACACCCTGCGGCTGGTGCACGACGGCTCGGCGATCGACTTCCCGCAGCCCGAGAAGTACGTTGCTCCGATCGCGTTCGACGTCGTGCCGCTGGCGGGCAGCATCGTCGACGACGGGCTGAACGAGACGGACGAGGAGAAGAAGCTCCGCAACGAGAGCCGCAAGATCCTCGAGCTGCCGGAGCTGCGCGTGGCCGGCACGTGCGTGCGCGTTCCCGTGTTCACGGGGCACTCGCTGAGCATCAACGCCGAGTTCGCGCGCGAGATCACCCCCGAGCGGGCGCGCGAGATCCTCGCCGACGCCCCCGGGGTCGCGCTGGAGGAGGTGCCGACGCCGCTGCAGGCGGCCGGCAACGACCCCAGCTACGTGGGCCGCATCCGCGCCGATCAGTCCGCCCCGGAGGGTCGCGGCCTCGTGCTGTTCGTCTCCAACGACAACCTCCGCAAGGGCGCCGCGCTCAACGCGGTGCAGATCGCGGAGCTCGTCGCGGAGCGGCTCGGCGCCACCGTCTGAACCGTCGGATCGCCGGATCCGGAAGGAACGGCGGTTCTTTCGCTCAGGCAGCGGTCAGGTGCCCTCGTCCGGCGGATCTAGGATTGTCGGGTGAGCGAAACGTACGATGTCGTGCTCATCGGTGGCGGAGTCATGTCCGCCACCCTGGGCACTCTCCTGAAGGAACTGCAGCCGGACTGGAAGATCGCCGCGTTCGAGCGGCTGGGCGAGGTCGCGCAGGAGAGCTCCAACGCCTGGAACAACGCCGGCACCGGGCACGCGGCGCTGTGCGAGCTCAACTACATGCCCGACCCGACGGACCCGTCCAAGGCGATCAGCATCAATGAGCAGTTCCAGCTGAGCCGTCAGCTGTGGGCGTCGCTCGTGGAGCGGGGCATCCTCGACGCGCCGTCCACGTTCATCAACGCCACGCCGCACATGACGTTCGTGCAAGGCGAGAAGGACGTCGCCTACCTCAAGCGGCGCTACGAGACGCTCAAGGACCAGCCCCTGTTCGCAGGCATGGAGTACTCGGAGGACTCGCGCGTCATCCACCAGTGGGCGCCGCTGCTCATGGAGAAGCGCAAGAAGGGCGAGCCCTTCGCCGCGACCCGCGTGCCGTCCGGGACCGACGTCGACTTCGGCGCCGTGACGCGCCAGCTGTTCGACCACCTCGTCGAGCGTGGTCTCGACCTGCGCCTCGACACCGAGGTGAAGAAGCTCACGCGCGGTCGGGACGGGCTCTGGCAGGTGCGCTACCGCAGCAGCGTGGGCCGCACCCCGGGCGCCGTGAAGGCACGCTTCGTGTTCGTCGGCGCGGGCGGCTGGGCGATCAAGGTCCTGCAGTCGTCGCGCATCCGCGAGATCAAGGGCTACGGCGTCTTCCCGATCGGCGGGCAGTTCCTGAAGACGACCAACCCGGCGATCGTCGCCAAGCACAAGGCGAAGGTGTACTCGCAGGCCGCCGTCGGCGCGCCGCCCATGTCGGTTCCGCACCTCGACGCCCGCATGGTCGACGGCGAGGGGTCGGTCATGTTCGGCCCGTTCGCCACGTTCAGCCCGAAGTTCCTCAAGACCGGCAGCCTGCTCGACATCGTCACGCAGGTCCGCCCGAGCAACATCGGCTCGATGCTCAAGGTCGCCGTCACGAACCTCGACCTCGTGAAGTACCTCGTCAGCGAGCTGCTCAAGAGCCGCGCGAAGAAGATCGAGGGCCTGCGTCAGTTCGTGCCCGACGCCGACGGCGCCGACTGGGAGCTGATCCAGGCCGGCCAGCGCGCGCAGGTGATGAAGGGCGGCAAGCTGCAGTTCGGCACCGAGGTCGTCGCCTCCGCCGACGGCTCGATCGCCGGCCTCCTCGGCGCCTCGCCGGGAGCATCGACCGCCGCGCCGATCATGCTGGACGTGCTGCAGAGGTGCTTCCCCCAGCAGTTCGACGCCTGGAAGCCGCAGCTGACGCAGCTCATACCGACGTTCGGCATGACGCTCAACGATAACCCCAGCGTCGCCGCGGCCGTCCTCGCCGAGACGTCCGACAAGCTCGCCCTCCACCCCTGACGGCGTCGAGACCTGGGGGTCAACCCTTGATCTCGGCTCCGCTTCGCTTCGCTCGATCTGTCTCCGCTCGCTTCGCTCGGTCGACGAGCCGCAACCACCGTTCGTCGACCGGAGGCGCGGAGCGCCGGAGCGGAGACGGGTCGAGCGCAGCCGCGCAGCGGCGAAGTCGAGACGTGGGGCTTCAACCCTTGATCTCGGCTCGCTGCGCTCGCTCGATCCGTCTCCGCTCGCTTCGCTCGGTCGACGAGCCGTGGGGCTCAGTCGTCGGACGGGGTGCGCGGTTGACGGATGACCGCCGCTGGGAGGTCGCATCCGCCTCAGCGGGTCACACCCGCCCCCACCGCTCCGACGACCTGCACCGCTCCTCCGACGACCTGCACCCACTGCTCGTCGACCGGAGGCGCGGAGCGCCGGACCCTGAGCCGCCTCACTCCTCGGGGAGGCGCAGGCGCGGCAGGGGCTGCGTCTCGATCTGCGCGTGCGCGGCGGCGTCGCGGCGCTCCGCGAGGGGGAACGCGACGCGGAATGTCGCACCGCCGCCCGGCGTGTCCCGGACCGTGACGGAGCCGTGGTGCGCCTCGACGATCGAGGCGACGATCGCCAATCCCAGGCCGCTGCCGCCCGTCTCCCGCGCGCGCGACGTGTCCGCACGCCAGAAGCGCTCGAAGATCTGCTCGCGGATCGCCTCCGGCACGCCCTCGCCGTGATCGACGACGGCGATCCAGCCCATGTCGGAGTCGAGGTCGACGCCCACCTCGAGCTCGATCGGCGTGCCGTCGGGGCTGTAGCGGCGCGCGTTGCCGAGCAGGTTGGTGACCACCTGGCGCACCTTGTTCTCCTCGCCGAGCACGATCGGCGGCACGGGCACGACGGCGGGCTGCGGCTCCGAGAAGTCCACGGGCGGCGTCTGCGCGGCCTCGCTCGCGCGGCGGCGACGGAAGCGCTCGAGCGCCTGCGTCGTGACGCGCTCGATCGCGGAGGTGACGGGACGGCGGTCCCGATCGTGCCCGGACTCGTCGTGCGGCTCCGGCTCCGGGCGGGGCCGCGCGGAGGAGAGCGACTCGAGCGTGTGGTCGATCACGGTCACGGTGCGCGAGGGGTCGGCCGCGCGCGTGTCGAGGGCCAGGTCCCGCGCCACGCGGCGCAGATCGATGGGAGCGATGTCCAGCTCACGCCGCTCGTCGAGCCGCGCGAGAGCGAGCAGATCCTCGACGAGCACGCCCATGCGCGTCGCCTCCTTCTCGATCCGCTCCATCGCCCGCGCGGTGTCCTCCGGCGTCTGGATCGCGCCCATCCGGTACAGCTCGGCGTAGCCGCGGACGCTCACCAGCGGGGTGCGCAGCTCGTGGCTGGCGTCGCCGATGAACCGCCGCATCTGGCGGACGGTCGCGTCGCGCTGCGAGAGCGAGGCGTCCACGCGATCGAGCATGGTGTTGATCGCCACCTTGAGCCGGCCGATCTCCGTGCTCGGCTCGATGTCGGTCATGCGCTGGTGGAAGTCGCCGTTCGCGATCGCCATGGCGGTGGCCTCCACCTGGCGGAAGCGGCGGAACGTGAGCGTGACGAGCCACCGCGTGCCGAACGCGCCCGCGACGATCGTCATGAGCGCCACGAACGTGAACACGGCGTAGTACGTGCGCACCACGCCGATCACCTCGGACTGCGGCAGCGCGACGATCTGGCTGTAGAACGCGTTGGCGCCCGACGGCTCCACGATGCCGACGGATGCGCGGAACTCCGACCCGTCCGCCGCCGTCAGGCCGAACTTCTGCGAGGTCATCGGCTGCGCCTGATCGAGCGTGAGGGTGGCCGGGAACCGCGGCGGGAGCGTCTTGTCGTCGATGCCGCCCGCGGTGTCGATCAAGGCGCCGTCCGGTCCGTACAGCGCGACGTAGTAGTCGGTGCCGAGGTCGTCGATGTTCGCGGCGCTCTCGGAGGCCTCGAGGATCCGCTCGGCCGCCGCATCGCTCTGCGCGAGCTGGACGACCGTCTCGTCGACGTTGGTCAGCAACGCGCTGTACAGCACGAACGACGTGCCGATGCCGGCGACGAACAGGCCGAGCGCGAGCACGGCCACCGTGACGCCGGTGACCTTGGCGCGCAGACTGATCCGCCGCCACCAGCGGGTCAGCGCGTCGGGTTCGTGCGACAGGATGACCTCAGGAGGCCTTGTCGACCTTCAGCATGTAGCCGAAGCCGCGCTTGGTCTGGATGAGCGACTCCGAGGCGTGCGGATCGATCTTGCGGCGCAGATACGAGATGTAGCTCTCCACGATGCCGGCGTCGCCGTTGAAGTCGTACTCCCACACGTGGTCGAGGATCTGCGCCTTCGACAGCACGCGGTTCGGGTTCAGCATGAGGTAGCGCAGCAGCTTGAACTCGGTCGGGCTGAGCTCGATCTGCGTGTCGCCCACGTACACGTCGTGCGTGTCCTGGTCCATCGTCAGCTCGCCCGCGTGGATGACCTGCTCCTCCTCCTCGCTCTGCATGGTGCGCCGGAGGATCGCCTGGATGCGCGCGACGATCTCGTCGAGGCTGAACGGCTTGGTGACGTAGTCGTCGCCGCCCGCGTTGAGGCCCTTGATCTTGTCCTCGGTGTCGTCCTTGGCGGTGAGGAAGAGGATCGGGGCGGTGTAACCGGCGTCGCGCAGGCGCTTGGTGACGCTGAAGCCGTTCATGTCGGGCAGCATCACGTCGAGCACGATGAGGTCCGGCTCCTCCTCGAGGACGGCTGAGATCGTCTGTGCGCCGTTGATGACGGTCCTGACCTGGAAGCCAGCGAAACGCAGGCTCTGCGACAGGAGGTCGCGGATGTTCGGCTCGTCATCGACAACGAGGATGCGCGGTGCGGTCATGTGCCCCATTATGTCGGCCGGACTGATGATCGGGCTGGAAATCGCGACGGATCGGCCGAAATCACCGCGCGCTCAGCGGGCGCCCCACGTGAACACCTGCTTGCCGAGCTTGAGGTACACGAACGTCTCGGTCGCGCTCACGCCCTCCAGGCTGCGGATCTGGGAGTTGAGGATCTCGATGAGCTCGTCGTCGTCCGCGCACAGCACCTCCGCGAGCACGTCGAACGAGCCCGCGGTCAGCACCACGTAGATGACGGACGGCAGGGCGCTCAGCTCCTCGACCACCCGGCGCGTGTCGCCCGAGACCTTGATGCCGATCATCGCCTGCCGCGCGAAGCCGACCTGCAGCGGGTCGGTGACGGCGACGATCTCCATCACCCCGGCCTCCGTCAGGCGCTGCACGCGCTGCCGGACGGCGGCCTCGCTGAGCCCGACCGTGCGCGCGATCTCGGCATAGGGGCGGCGGCCGTCCTGCTGCAGCTGCTCGATGATCGCCTTCGAGATGTCGTCGAGAACCGGGGTGGTCTGCTTGCCGCTCATTCCTCGATTATCGCGGATCGATCCTCGAAGCGCTTCGGATTCCGTCGTGTGTTGCGGGATCAATTGCGGATTCCGTGTTCTGTTTGCGGCCCGGATGCCCTACGCTCTCGGCATGACTTCGACGGAGATCACTCGCGATGTGGTCGTCGTGGGCGCCGGACCGGCCGGGCTCACGGCGGCGAACCGACTCAAGGACGCCGGCCTCACCGTGGCGGTGCTGGAGGCGCGCGACCGCGTCGGCGGGCGCACCTGGACCGACGACATCGACGGCGCCACGCTCGAGATCGGCGGGCAGTGGGTCTCGCCCGACCAGACGGCGCTGCTCGCGCTGCTCGACGAGCTGGGCCTCGAGACGTTCGAGCGCTACCGCGAGGGCGACAGCGTGTACATCTCGAAGTCGGGCGAGCGCACCCGCTTCACGGGCGACATCTTCCCCGTGGCGGAGCGGACGCAGGCAGAGCTGGTGCGGCTGATCGAGAAGATCGACGCCCTCGCGGCCGAGGTGGACCCGGACCGGCCGTGGGCGCACCCGCGCGCGGCCGAGCTCGACGCGATCTCGTTCGAGTCCTGGCTCGCGGCGGAGACCGACGACCAGGAGGCGCGCGACAACATCGCGCTGTTCATCGGCCCGGCCATGCTCACCAAGCCCGCGCACGCGTTCTCGGTGCTGCAGGCGCTGCTCATGGCCGCCAGCGCCGGCAGCTTCTCGCACCTCGTCGACGCCGACTTCATCCTCGACCGCCGTGTCGTCGGCGGGATGCAGCAGGTGAGCATCCGCCTGGCGGAGCGGCTCGGCGGCGACGTGCACCTCGGCAGCCCAGTGCGCCGCGTCCGGCACGACGCCGAGGGCGTCACCGTCGAGGCCGACGGGATCGTCGTCCGCGCGCGGCGCGTGATCCTCGCGCACGCCCCCGTGCTCTACAGCCGCATCCAGTTCGACCCGCCGCTGCCGCGACGCCAGCACCAGCTGCACCAGCACCTGTCGATGGGCTTCGTCATCAAGGTGCACGCCGTCTACGACCGCCCGTTCTGGCGCGAGGACGGCCTCTCTGGCACCGTGTTCAGCCCCTACCAGCTGGTGCACGAGGCGTACGACAACACCGGCCACGGGGAGGAGCGCGGCACGCTCGTCGGGTTCGTCTCCGACGCGCATGCCGATCGCGCCTTCGAGCTGTCCGACGACGAGCGGCGCGAGCGGATCCTCGACTCGCTCGCGGCGTACTTCGGGCCCGAGGCGCGCACCCCGGTCGTGTACTACGAGAGCGACTGGGGCAGCGAGGAGTGGACGCGCGGCGCGTACGCCGCGAGCTTCGACCTCGGCGGCCTGCATCGCTACGGCTCCGACCTGCGCACGCCGGTCGGGCCGATCCACTTCGCCTGCAGCGACATGGCGGGCGAGGGGTACCAGCACGTCGACGGCGCGGTCCGCATGGGCGGGCTCGTCGCCGACACGATCGCCGCGGAGCTTCGCGGCTAGACCTCCCGGAGCCGTGGTGCGCGGAACGACGCGCGCAGACCCGCCTCGCGCTCCACCCGAACACAGAGGAACCCACATGACAGAAGCAGTCCGAACCGGCGAGCCCGGTCTGATCACCCAGGTGCTCTCGAGCAAGGGCCTCGCCGTCGGCGCGGTCGGCCTGTTCGGCGCCACCGTGATCGGCGTCTCCACGGTGGCGCCGGCGTACACGTTCACCATCTCGCTGGGACCGGCCGTGGCCGAGGTCGGGACGCAGGCGCCCGCGGTGATCCTACTCGGCTTGATCCCCATGCTGCTCGTGGCGCTCGGGTACCGCGAGCTGAACCGGTCGATGCCCGACTCGGGCACGACGTTCACGTGGGCCACGCGCGCCTTCGGCCCGTGGGTCGGGTGGATGGCGTCGTGGGGACTCGTGATCGCGACGGTGCTGGTGCTGTCGAACCTCGCCGCCGTGGCGGTCGACTTCCTGTTCCTGCTGATCTCGCAGGTGACCGGCAACCCCGCGATCGCCGAGCTCACCTACAACCCGTTCATCAACGTGGCCGTGTGCCTGGCGTTCATGGTCGGCGCCGCCTACCTGTCGTTCCGCGACATGAAGGAGTCGAAGGTCTTCCAGGTGATCCTGGTCGGCTTCCAGGTGGCGGTGCTCGTGCTGTTCGGCGTGCTCGCGATCGGCGCGGCCGTCTCGGGCGGCGCGCCGAACGCCATCCCGTTCTCGTGGGACTGGTTCAACCCGCTCACCGTCGGCAGCGTCTCCGCGGTCGTCGCGGGCCTGTCGGTGTCCATCTTCATCTTCTGGGGCTGGGACGTGACGCTGACGATGAACGAGGAGACGACGAACCCGGAGCGGACGCCGGGCCGGGCTGCCACGCTCACGGTCGTCGTCGTGGGCGGCCTGTACCTGCTGCTCGCCGTCGCCCTGATCATGTTCGCGGGTGTCGGCGACGGCGAGGGCGGCCTGCTGAACGACGGGGTCGTCGAGAACGTGTTCTTCGGCCTGGCGGACTCCGTCATGGGGCCCTTCGCGTTCCTGATCTCGCTGGCCGTGCTCGTCAGCTCGGCGGCCTCGCTGCAGTCGACGATCATCGGTCCGGCGCGCACGCTCCTGGCGATGGGCCACTACAAGGCGCTGCCGGCGCGGTTCGACTCCGTCAACCCCGTCCACAAGACGCCGGTCTTCGCGATCGTCGTGTCGGTCGCGATCGCCGGCGCCTTCTACGCGGTCATGCGCTTCGTGAGCGAGAACGTGCTGTGGGACACGATCCTCACGCTCGGCATGATGATCTGCTTCTACTACGGGCTCACGGCGTTCGCGTGCGTGTGGTTCTTCCGCAAGCAGTGGTTCGACTCGGTCTCGGCCTTCCTCACGCGCTTCCTCGCACCGCTCGTGGGCGGAGCGATCCTGCTCGCCCTGTTCGTGATGACGCTGATCGACGCGCTGGACCCGGCGTACGGCTCGGGCGAGAACATCGCCGGGATCGGCCTGGTCGGCGTCCTCGGCATCCTCATCATCGGGATCGGGCTGATCATCATGGTGATCATGGCGGTGCGCCAGCCGGCGTTCTTCCGCGGCGAGATCCTTCCCGTCGCGGCGCCCGTCAGCGAGAAGGCGACGGGCCCAGCGGGGGCGTGAGCGGGGGAGTCGACCGGCGCGAGCCGGTCGACTCGAACCCGCAGGCCATCGCCAGCAGGGCCGCGTCGTCGTAGGCGCGGCCCGCGAACGTCAGCCCCACCGGCATGCCGATGTCGGCCATCGTTCCCATCGGCACCGTCACGGTGGGGATGCCGAGGTGGCGGATCGCGAGGTTGCCGTTGGCGACCCACACGCCGTTGCGCCACCCGATGTCGGCCGACGCGGGGTTGACGTCCATGTCCGCGGGCGCGACGTCGGCCATCGCGGGGAACACTACGGCGTCGAGCGCGAGGGCGTCCATCCACTCCTCGAGATCCACGCGGCGCGTCCGCTCCAGTCCGCGCAGGCCGTCGGCGAGGTCGGCGAAGTCGGTGAGCGCCGTGCCGGGATGGGCCGCGGCCCACGCGGGGTAGGCGGCGATGTCGTCGTCGAATCCGGTGTAACGGTCGGGAAGGGCGCCATCGGGGTGCGGGAAGATGCGGGCGCCGTCGACGACCGCGAGCCCGGGGAAGCGCGGGTCGCCGTTCGCGGCGAGGAAGTCGTCCCACGCCCACGCCGACAGATCGAGGATCTCGCGATCGAGGTACTCCGGCGGCACGAAGCCGCGGGTGCGGATCGTGGGGGCCCCGGCGCGATCGCCCTCGTAGTTGGTCACGACGGGGAAGTCCACCTCGACCACCTCGGCGCCCGCGGCCTCCAGCGCCGCGCGTGCCTGTCGCCACAGCGCGAGGACCGACGGGCGCGGCTCGATGCGCCGGCCCGTCGACCCGCCGATCCCCGTGCCCGTTCCGGCGTCCGGATCGGTGCCGAGGTACATCCGCGGCACACCGAGCCGCCGGCCCGCGAGCGACGCGTCCGCGGCGAGCGCCCGGTACGACGCCGGTCGCACCTGCGAGGCGCGGGGGATCGGCACCCACGGCTGGGCGCGCCAGAAGTCGCCGCGCACGGCGCGGTCGTCGGCGACGATCACGTCGAGGACCTCCAGCAGGTCGGCCATCGACCGCGTGTGGGGCACGACGACGTCCATCGTCGGCACGAGCGGCCAGTTGCCGCGCACAGAGATCACGCCGCGCGACGGCGTGTACGCGCACAGCGCGTTGCACGAGGCGGGCGCGCGGCCGCTCGACCACGTCTCCTCGCCCAGGCCGAACGCGGCGAAGCTCGCCGCCGTCGCGGTGCCGGACCCGTTGGACGAGCCCGAGCCGAACGCGCTCGTGAGGTACGCGCGGTTGTAGGGGCTCTCGGCGCGGCCGTAGAGCCCGCGCTGCATGCCGCCGTTGGCCATCGGCGGCATGTTCGTCAGCCCCAGGCAGATCGCCCCGCCCGCGCGCAGCCGCTCGATCGCGAACGCGTCGTGGCGGGCGATGAGGTCGGCGAACGCCGGGCTGCCCGCCGCCGCCGTGAGCCCGCGGACCAGGAAGCTGTCCTTCGCGGTGTAGGGGATGCCGTCGAGCGGACCGAGCGCGGCACCCGCCGCCCGGCGGTCGTCCGACGCGGCGGCCTCGGCGCGCGCCTGCGGGTTGCGCACCACCACGGCGTTCAGCTCGCCGTCGTACGCGTCGATGCGCGCCAGGTAGGCGTCGACGAGCGCGACGGCGGTGGTCTCGCCGCGCTCGAGCGCGCGGCGCAGGTCGGCGATCGATGCCTCGTGCACCTCGATCATCGCGCCACCTCCGCGGGTACGCGCGGCTGCTGCTGGGTGATGCAGTGGATGCCGCCGCCGCGGGCGAAGATCTCGCGCGCGTCCACGGTGACCACCTCGCGCCCGGGGTACTCCTGCGCGAGGATCGCCGCGGCGCGGGCGTCGGCCTCGGGCTCGCCGAAGCCGCACGCGATCACGCCGGCGTTCACGACGAGGTGGTTCACGTAGCTCCAGTCGACGGGACCGTGCGCGTCGGAGAGGGTCGCGGGGGCGGGCAGATCGATCACCTCGAAGCGCCGGCCGGCGGCGTCGGTCTGGTCGGCCAGGAGCGTGCGCAGCTCGCGCGTGACGGCGTGGTCGGGATGCGACGGGTCGCGCTGCTCGTGCAGCAGGAGGCGTCCGGGGGAGGGGATCGTGGCGACGATGTCGACGTGGCCGTTGGTCCCCAGGTCGTCGTAGTCCCGCGTGAGCCCGCGCGACAGCCACACCGCGCGGGTGGCGCCGATCGTGCGGGCGAGCTCCGCCTCGACCCGATCGCGGTCCGCGTGCGGGTTGCGGCGCGGATCCAGCTGCACCGTCTCGGTGACGAGCACCGTTCCCTCGCCGTCCACGTGGATGCCGCCACCCTCGTTCACCAGCAGCGAGCTGATCACCTCGGCGCCGGCGTGCTCGGCGACGAGGCCCGCGATGCGCGCCGACAGGCGCCACTCGGCCCACGCGGGCGCGCCCCAGCCGTTGAAGATCCAGTCCACTGCTCCAAGCCGATCGCCGTCGAGGACGAACGTCGGGCCGCAGTCGCGCATCCAGAACTCGTCGAGCGGCGCGACGATCAGCTCGATGTCGCCCGAGAGCATGCGGCGGGCGCGGGCGTGCTCGCTCGGGTCCACCACCATCGTCACCGGCTCGAACCGGGCGACGGCGTGGGCGACGGCGGTCCACGCGGCGTAGCCCGCCTCGCGCTCGGCCGCGGACGCGCCGAGCGTCGCGCCCTCGCGGGGGAAGGCCATCCAGGTGCGCTCGTGGGGCGCGGTCTCCGCGGGCATTCGCCAGGACATGACTCTCCGATCGTATATTGATCACCTGATCAATAACGCGACGGTAGTTGTTACGCTGGCCTCATGTCAAGCGATGGCCGTCGGCCGCGGGCCGCGCGCCGCGCCCCGGACGAGCGGCGCGCCGACCTGCTCGCCGCCGCATCGGCCCTCGCCGCCGAGGAGGGGCTGAGCGCCGTCACGATGCGCGCGGTCGCGGCGCGCGCGGGCGTGGCCCCGGCGCTCGTGGCGCACTATGCCGACGGCGGCATGGACGGGCTCGTCGCCGCGGCGTTCGAGGACATCGTCGGCCGGGAGCTGGCGGAGGTGACGGCGATCGCGGGCGCCGAGCCGGAGCCGCGGGCGGCGCTCGCGGCCCTCGTGCGCACGGTGGCGGGAGGCGAGCGCGACGCCGTCACCGGCACCTGGGTCGAGGCGTGGGCGCTCGGCCGGCGCAACGAGGCGCTCGCGGCGGCCGTGCGGCGTCAGATGGACGCGTGGCAGGCGCTCATCGAGGGCATCATCGGGCGTGGCGTCGCCGCGGGCGCGTTCCGCGTGGCGGACGTCGCGGAGGCCGCCTGGCAGGTGCTCGGCATGATCGACGGGGTCAACGCCCAGTCCCTCGTGCGCTGGGGCGACACGGCGGAGCGATCGGCCCTGCTGCTGCGCGCCATCGAGGGCATGCTCGGCGCCGCCTGACGCCGCCGCTCAGGCGGCGACGAGGTCGGCGACATCCAGGATGGTGTAGCTGTACCCCTGCTCGGCGAGGAAGCGCTGGCGGTTCTGCGCGAAGTCCTGATCCACGGTGTCGCGCGCGATGAGCGTGTAGAAGCTCGCCGTCTGGCCGTCGCTCTTCGGCCGCAGCAGGCGCCCGAGGCGCTGGGCCTCCTCCTGCCGCGAGCCGAACGACCCCGACACCTGGATCGCCACCGACGCATCCGGCAGATCGACGGAGAAGTTCGCGACCTTCGACACGATCAGCACCGGGACCTTCGCCTCGCGGAACGCCTGGAACAGCACCTCGCGCTCGTCCACGGGGGTCGCCCCCGTGATCTTCGGGGCGTCGAGCGCCTCGCTCAGCTCGTCGAGCTGGTCGAGGTACTGGCCGATCACGAGCACCTGCTCGCCGGGGTGGCGGGCGATGATGTCGCGGACGACGTCGATCTTCGCCGGCGCCGTGGCAGCCAGGCGGTAGCGCTCCTCGTCGGCGCTCGCGGCGTACTCCATGCGGGCGTCGGCCGGCAGGTCCACGCGCACCTCGTAGCAGGCGGCGGGGGCGATGAAGCCCTGCGCCTCGATCTCCTTCCACGGCGCGTCGAAGCGCTTGGGCCCGATGAGGCTGAACACGTCGCCCTCGCGGCCGTCCTCGCGCACCAGCGTCGCCGTCAGGCCGAGCCGGCGGCGCGCCTGCAGATCCGCGGTGAGCTTGAACACGGGGGCGGGCAGCAGGTGCACCTCGTCGTAGACGATGAGGCCCCAGTCGAGCGCGTCGAGCACGTCGAGGTGTGCGTACTGACCCTTCCGCTTGGAGGTGAGGATCTGGTAGGTCGCGATCGTGACGGGCTTGATCTCCTTGACCTGGCCGGAGTACTCGCCGATCTCCTCAGGCGTGAGGGTGGTGCGCTTGAGCAGCTCGTCCCGCCACTGCCGCGCCGAGACGGTGTTCGTCACGAGGATCAGCGTCGTGGTCTTGGTCGCCGCCATCGCGCCCGCGCCGACGAGGGTCTTGCCCGCGCCGCACGGCAGCACCACGACGCCGGAGCCGTCGGCGCTGAAGGTGTCGACGGCCTTGCGCTGGTAGGGGCGCAGCTCCCAGCCGTCCTCGTCGAGCGCGATCTCGTGCGGCGTGCCGGGGGTGTAGCCGGCGAGGTCCTCGGCCGGCCAACCGATCTTCAGCAGCTCCTGCTTGATCTGGCCGCGCGCCCAGGCGTCGATCACCCAGACATCGGGCGACGGGTGGGCGATGAGCAGCGGCTGGATGCGCTTGTTGCGTGACACCTCCGCCAGCACGGCGCGATCGGTGGACTTGAGGATCAGCGTTCCCTCGTCGTCGCGTTCGATCGTCAGCCGGCCGTACCGATTGACGGTCTCGCGGATGTCGGTGGAGACCGACGGCGGCACGGGGAACCGGCTCCACCGGTCGAGCGTGTGCAGCATGTCCTCGGCCGTGTGCCCCGCCGCCCGCGCGTTCCACAGGCCCAGCCGGGTGATCCGGTACGTGTGGATGTGCTCCGGAGCGCGCTCCAGCTCGGCGAACACGGCGAGGTCGTGACGCGCCGACTCCGCGTCGGGGTGCGCGACCTCGAGGAGCACCGTTCGGTCGCTCTGGACGATCAGGGGGCCATCAGACATAGCGAACCAGTCTATGCCCGCCGGGTGAACGCGGGCCCGGCGGTTCACTCCGCGCGGTCGAACCAGTCCAGCGGCAGCTCGGCGGCGGGCCCGACCGGGTTGACGACGAGGCCGGACATGGCGTCCTGGCGCGCGCTGTCGATCACGCGATCGAGCGTCGTGGGCTGCGCGACCGCGCTGGGATGCCAGGCCCACAGCTCGGCGGGGCTCGTGAACACGGCGTGGAGGACGCCGCCGTCGGGGCGCGTGGCGGTCGCGATGCGGTAGCCGGTGACCTCGCCGTCGTCGCCGGCGACGGGGATGCCGCCGACGTAGACGACGGCCTCGCGCAGCATCACCAGGAAGCGGTCGAGGGGGACGCCGCGATCCACCAGCGCGGCCGCGAGCCGTGCCGCGTCGCCGGGCTCGGAGCCGAGGGCGCGCGCGATCTCGTCGTTGTACGCGATGAACGCGCCCGGGGTCCCGGCGTCGATCGCGATGCCGTCGTGCCGTTCGATCGCCTGCTGCAGGCTCGCGGCGGCGGGCTGTCCCAGCGATCGCGGGCTGTCGGAGGCGACGTAGGCGTGGAGGCGATCGTTGTCCGTGAACGCGAGCAGCAGGTCCATGCCGTTCGAGTCCCGCACCGACGCGATCGCGAGCGTGTCGCCCTGCTGCATGGGGTTGTCGGGGTCCGCGAGGGTCGACGCGCTGATGTCCAGGAGCAGCTCTCCCGTCATGGCGCGGCGCAGCACGTCGCTGTGCGTCTGCGCATCCTTGCGCTCGGCCCAGGCGTCGAGTGCCTCCTGGAGTCGGGTGTGCTGAATCGGCCGGGACGGTGCGCTCATCCCGCCACGCTACGCCACGCCACCGGGTTCCACCCCTGAGGTCTCGGCTGCGCGCCTCCGGTCGACGAGCGGTAAACCCCCGGGTCGTCGACCGAGCGGAGCGAGCGGAGACGGATCGAGCGAGCGCAGCGAGTCGAGATCGAGGGGTTGTGGCCTCAGGTCTCGACTCCGCCGCTGCGCGGCTGCGCTCGACCCGTCTCCGCTCCGGCGCTGCGCGCCTCCGGTCGACGAGCGGTGAGCCCTCGGGCTCGTCGACCGAGCGAAGCGAGCGGAGACGGATCGAGCGAGCGCAGCGAGTCGAGATCAAGGGTTGTGGCCTTGTGGTCTCGACTCCGCCGCTGCGCGGCTGCGCTCGACCCGTCTCCGCTCCGGCGCTCCGCGCCTCCGGTCGACGAGCGGTGAGCCCTCGGGCTCGTCGACCGAGCGAAGCGAGCGGAGACGGATCGAGCGAGCGAAGCGAGTCGAGATCGGGGGTTGTGGCCTGAGGTCTCGGCTCCGCCGCTGCGCGGCTGCGCTCGACCCGTCTCCGCTCCGGCGCTCCGCGCCTCCGGTCGACGAGCGGTTGAACCCCTGGCTCGTCGACCGAGCGAAGCGAGTCGAGATCGAGGGTCAACCGGATTCAGCCGCTCCCGGAGACGGCGGGGCTCAGACGCGCTGGACGGCGGCGATCGATCGGATCGGGAGGGTCCGCTCCACGTCGGCGCCGCGATCGAGCCCGCGCAGCCGGCCGCCGCCGAGCCCCGTGGCCTCGAGCGTGAACTCGCGCGTCGAGCCGTCGGGCAGCGCCACGGTCACCCGCAGCGCCGCGCGCTCGCGGACGGCCGCCTCCAGCTCGCGCTCGAGCCAGGCCGCGTCGGTATCGGCGGACTCCGACGCGCGCAGGCGGGCGATGAGCGGCGCGTAGCGCTCCGTGTCGGGCCGCTCCTCGCTCGCCAGCCGCTCGCGCCGCAGCGCCACGGTCTCGCCCTCGTCGTCGATCACGACCACGGGATAGCGGGCATCGGCGAGCGCCCAGTACACGGCCGAGCGGTCCGCGCGCGTGCGCAGCAGGCGGCCGTCCGGCACGAGGCCGATGGCGCGCAGCGCCTGGTCGACGGCGATGGTGTCCAGGAGCTGGTGGTCGCGGCTGGAGACGACGGTGTGGCCGGTGGCCGGATCGAGCGAGACCCGCACGAGGCCGTGGCGCTCGGCGGTGCGCTCCACGAGGTAGGCCAGCGGCTGCGGCAGGCCGGTCAGCGACAGCTCGGAGAGGAACCGGCGGATGCCCTCCGCGGTCTCGCCCGCGGACAGCGCCTGGCCGATCGACGCCTCGGTGAAGCGGTACGTGGAGGCCTGCGCGTGCGACTCGCGCACCGCCATGCCGCGCAGCCGGACATCCAGCGCGGGCGCCAGGGGGCCGGGGGAGATGGCCGTGAGGTCGTTCTGCAGGAACACGCGATCCACCTCGTGCGGCAGCAGCGCCAGCAGCTCGGACGGGTCGGCGGCGTCCCCGCGGCGCAGCGGCACGGCCCACGCGGGCTCGCCGCCGTCCTCGGCCAGGAGCCCGACGAGAAGCCACAACCGCGTCCACGTCTCGGCGCGGGCGGGCCACTCGGGATCGAGCGGGTACGCCTCGGGCCACCGGGCGGGATCGATCCAGCCCTCGCCCCGGCGCAGACCGGCGGGGAGCGCGGCGCGCAGGGCGGTCACGAGCGCCGACCAGCGTTCCCCGGTCGGCCGGGTGATCCACTGCGCGCCGTCGGCGGTCACGAGCCATCGCCGCTCCTGCCCGCGGATGAGGCCCGCGAGCTCCGCGGCGCGCACGAGGGCATCGGCCTCGTCGAGGTCGCGCGCCAGTTCCTCCTGCACGAGCCGCTTGCGCTCCGTGGCGGCGAGCCCCGACGCGACGCGGCCCAGGGGCACGCGCAGCGCGTCGATGAGCAGGTCGGCCAGGGCCGTCGTCGCGGTGAACGCGCGCTCGGCAGCGTGGGCCGCGGCGTCGTCCGAGGCGCGGGCCGGCTCGCTCGCGGGGGTCGGCGAGGTCTCGTCGGGGAGCGCCTCCGCCACCGCGGCGAACGGGCGGCCGTCGGCGTCGGTCAGCCCAAGCAGCTCGCGGCTCGTGCCGTGACGCAGCGCGTGCAGGTCGTCGCGCGGCAGCGCGCGCAGGGCGGCCGCGACGGAGCCCGGCTCCAGCAGCGCCTCGGCGGCGTCGAACCAGCTGCGCCACGCGACATGCGCCGAGATCCGGCGCGCGGCCAGGAGCGTGGCGATCTCACCGTCGTCCCTGGCGGCAAGGCGCTCCGCGAGCGTGCGCGCTTCGGCTCTCACGCGTTCCGGACCTCAGGACCGTGGGCCCGTCGCCCGTCCCTTTCGGATGATCGACATGATCAGCAGGGCGAAGATCAGCAGGAAGCCGACCGGCAGCCCGATCATCGGGATCGTCGCCACCACCGGCCACGCTCCGCGGCCGAAGTCCTCGGCCTCGAGTCCGGCGGCGTCGGCGATGAGCAGGGCGAAGAAGCAGCCGACCGACAACACGATGATTCCGAGCGACATGAACGTCAGGATCCGATCGATGCGACGGACCGGCGTCTCGTCGGGCTGCGTGCTGCTCATCGTGTACAGAATACGCGTCGCCGGCGGATGGGTACGCTGGAGGGGCGGACGCATCGCGGGATGACGTCCGATCCGCACTCTCACGATCGCTTCGACAAGGGGTATTCCATGCCCACCGGCAAGGTCAGGTTCTACGACGAGGACAAGGGCTTCGGCTTCATCGCGTCCGACGACGGTCAGGACGTCTTCCTGCACGCCTCGGCGCTGCCGGCCGGTGCCGCCGTCAAGCCGGGCACCCGGATCGAATTCGGCATCGCGGACGGGCGGAAGGGGCCGCAGGCGCTCTCGGTGCGCGTGCTCGACGCGCCGCCCGCGCGGGTGCGGCCCAACCGCAAGAAGCCCGAGGACATGGCCGTGATCCTCGAGGACCTGGTCAAGCTGCTCGACGGCGTGGGTGAGGACCTGCGCCGCGGCCATTACCCGTCCAACTCGCACGCACGCAAGGCCGCCGCCGTGCTGCGGAGGGTCGCCGATGAACTCGATGTCTGAGACCCCCGGCGAGGCCGAGGTCGACCCCACCGTGGCGACCGACGCCGCGGATGCGCCCGCCGACGGCGGCGACGCGACCGATGCGGGCGCGAGCGTGATCCCCGACGCCCGCCTGCTGGAGGCGCACGATCTCGCGCTCGAGGCGCTGCGCGAGATCACGCCGGCATCGTCGATCGGGGCGCCCGCCGGGCACCGTGTCGAGGCCGATGGCGTGGTGTCGCTGCTGTTCGAGAACACGCTGCGCGGCTACCCCGGCTGGTACTGGACCGTCTCGCTCGCGGTGGTCGACGACGCGGAGCCGACCGTGCTCGAGGCCGAGCTGCTGCCCGGCGAGGGGGCGCTGCTCGCGCCCGAGTGGGTGCCGTGGGCGGTGCGGCTGAAGGAGTACCAGGCGGCGCAGGCCGCCGCTGCCGCCGAGGCGGATGCCGCCGGGCGCGACGCGGAGCACCCGGACGACGACACCGCCGAGGCCGACGACACGCTCGAGCTCGATGTCGAGGACGAGGACGACCTCGACGACGAGCTCGATGAGGACGACTACGACGCGGACGGCTCGCCGATCCTCCACTCCGGCGACGTCGACGGCGTCGACATCGACGAGCTGGATCAGCCCGACGAGGAAGAGTGACCCGCCCTCCGTCCTGACGGAGGGCTCACCCCTCGATCTCGGCTCGCTCCGCTCGCTCGACGAGCCGCAACCGTTCGTCGACCGGAGGCGCGCAGCGCCGGAGCGGAGACGGAACCACAGGGTTCAACCCTTGATCTCGACTCGCTGCGCTCGCTCGATCCGTCTCCGCTCGCTTCGCTCGGTCGACGAGCCGTCACCCGTTCGTCGACCGGAGGCGCGCAGCGCCGGAGCGGAGACGGGTCGAGCGCAGCCGCGCAGCGGCGGA